>CESX01117752.1_pt1 | contig 16224 bp, 19 predicted proteins | sample 326941 | NCBI WGS metagenome assembly CESX01 (sample SAMEA2622357, study PRJEB7988) | marine metagenome | isolation source: saline water (ENVO:00002010), including
GTCCCCAACGCTGACGAAATCCTCTCGAACATCGGTAAGGTCCGACCCAAGACCCTGCGTGGCCTCTACGAGGTCAACAAGCAGATGTTCGGGCTAGACGAAGAGCAGGCCCTAGCCAACACCATCATCATGGACAGGATGATTGGGCAGATGGCCAATCGTGCGGGGGTGGAGAAGCAGGCTATGTACGGGGAGATTGGGTTCGTCAAGGGCGACGAGGCCACCGCACAGGGATTGAGGGAGAACGGGACGGCCCTCTTCCAGAACGACTTCTCCGACGTAGAGACAGGGATTACCTATCGGTACGACAAGAACACCGACGAGTGGGCTGCCCTAGAAGAGGACGGGACCATCACCAGGAACAAGACCCTCGCGGACTTTGAGGGTGAGCCGATGCTCGTCCACGGCCCTGACGTAGCCTTCTCAGGCAGCATCATGGTCGGCGACGAGGAGGTGGTGAAGGGCCAAGGTGGCATGTACTACCCCATCAAGTACCTCAAGGACGGGGCGTTCTGGGCATCCAAGGGGGTGGGACCAACCAACCAGGCTATCGCTAGCTTGAACAAGTCAGGGAGGACATCCAAGTCAGGGAACGGGTACATGGTGCTCATGACGGGTGGGTTCGATAAAATCCTGAACAGCTTCACAGGGTTCGGTAGCGTGATGAATATCCTCAACCACGTCCACGAGAAGGGGCTGTACGGGGTAAGTCAGACGCGCTTTCAGAAGGCCCTGCGAGATGCATACAAGACCAAGTTCAAGGGGAAGGCTGTCTTCGATAAGGGGGTGGTCGCAGCCTCAGGTGGCACCAAAGATATGGTGGCTCAGCTAGTGGAGGACTCCCGAGACCTTTCGTTTGCTGCACGCGCCGCCATCCTAGATAACTTCTTTGATTCGCTGGCTAGTGGGATGAACCGCAGCACGGTGGAGAACCGTGTGGCGTTCAAGAAGTTCTTGGCAGGGGACAACCCCGCATTCAACCAGCTCGCATTCAGAGGTAGGGCACTGATTAAAAAGACCGACCTGTTCGACGGGTTCAGCTACATGATTGGTGAGCCGTTCCTGCGTGACATGAAGCGCGGGGAGAGCGGATCGTATGCCTACGCAGTGCTTGAAGCTGTTCGCCCCGAGGGGATGAACAGGAACGCAGACTTGGTGGAGTACTCTGGTGACTCTAAGCACGACAGCTACCCGTCAGTTATCAAGCTGAAGGAGGGGGTGAAGTTCAGGCTTCACGCACTCAACGACCACAGCGCACGCTACGAGGACTCCTTCAAGCACCCGCAGACGGGGACGATGAAGACCCCGACGGGGGCTAACGTCTTCGGTGGACAGATTCAGATGGGGGTGGACGTGATGCAGGTCACGGGGGTGAAGCCGAAGGATGAGGGTCCATTGTTTCAGATTGTAGGTCCTAATGCTCAACTAGGACAGGATGCTATGGATGCTTTGAAAATGGCTATGCAAGCCTATGAGGAGCAGGGTGATAGCATTGAAGTCCGTCGCAAAGTAAAAGCAGCTCTTGGGTGGGAGAAAGGTGTAGACGGTAAATGGAAGTACGAGATTGAAGATGGTACGGTAAAGGAGGTTCCTAACGGCACTTACAAGCTGTCAGAGGTTTACGATGCACCAGAACTATTTAAGGCATATCCTGAAGTCAAAGACCTCAAGGTTACGATTGATGTAAGACCTACTGGGGCTGAAAACTCTTGGTTCATACCTGAGACTAACGCGATTGAAATCAATGTAAAGACTCAAGGAGCCGTTCGTCGAAACTTAATTCACGAGCTACAGCATTACGTTCAGTTCAAGGAAGGATTTGCCATTGGCGGAAACATGGATAGTGCTCAAGAGCTTATTGAAAAAATAATTACTCCAGATCAGAGGGCGGAAAGGTCTCGATTGTTGATGGAAGACTTTTCCATCAGGAAGATTATAAATACAATTGATGTTATTGCTGATGAATTAGGAGTTGACCCTTATGATATTAAAGCGGGATTTGGTGTTTCAATTTCTGAAATACGAATGGCTATAGAAGATGAAATAACAATAGATGACGTTCAAGAAGCAAAAAGATTCAACCCGTCACTAGAGACAAGAGAGGACGTAGAGAACTATGTGTTTAGTGTTTTTGAAAAGTATAAACCATCTAAATCTACCCCTGCCTACGAGCACTTTATGGAGGTAGAAGACCAAGAAATATCTGACAAACTATCGCTTTGGTATCCATACCAAGCGTATCAAAGAATGGCTGGAGAGGTTGAAGCAAGAGTCGCTGAAAGGGGGCCTAGCAAGAGCTTGATTGAAGATCGGGCAGACTACACTCCTGAAGAACAGCTAGTGTCTTTTATTGCTGACGAAACACTAGCTAGGTTTCAAGGTTTCAGGGGGGCTATGGTCCGCAAGGACAGCAAGGCCATCATCTACTCCCTCACATCCCCTGACGTCTCCACCCCACTGCACGAGATGGCTCACGTCTTCGAGCACTACCTCACCGACGCCGAGCGCAAGCAGATTATGGAGTGGGCGGGGACCAAGGAATGGAACCGCGACACCAGCGAAGCCTTTGCCGAAGGGTTCGAAGCCTGGCTAGCCGAGGGCGGGCCGCAAGAGAACAGCCTCTTCAACGTATACGATTCCTTCAAGAAGTGGATGCTCGACATCTACGAAGGCATCACGGGCACCCCACTCGAGCGCAAGCTCAACGATCCCATGCGTGCTATCTACGCAGAGATGACGGGGGAGGCTCAGACTCAGCGTCAACAGCAGGAGGCGTCGCAGCCCAAGAAGATGCGCCGCTTCTCTCAGCGTGTGGCACAGAACGTAGAGGAGCTACGGGAGGACATCATCAACAACCCCAACTCCTACTACGAGCCGCAGAAGTATGCCGAGATTCGTGACCGCCTTGCGGAGATGACCCACGAGGAGCTAATCACAGAGATGGTTTCCGAGAAGCTCAACAACTTGAGCTCAGCGGGCGGGCAGATCGGGGTGATGGCAGGCATTGAGCGCATGAACAGGGCCTTGGCGGAGGGAGACTTTAATACCGTAAATGAGGTACAGGAGAAGCTAGCCAAGATTGGTACTGCGGCAGGTCAGATTCTCCGTCAGTTCGGGGAGCTTCGAACTTCTACCCCTGATAATCTCGTACGCTTCATTGAAGCGCAGATGAAAAATCGTGGTAGGGAGATGAACGATGCTCAGCGCAAGCGCATCACCGATATCGCCAACAGGTACATGCAGGCTCAAGCCCAGTACAAGGAGACAATCAGGCAGCTCACCTTCGACGGTGGGTTGGAGAAGGTTCAGTTCGACGCCTTGGAGGCTCAGGCCGAAGAGCAACAGAATCGAATCGGAAGTATCGAGAGGGAAATCGACACCTTTAGCAATACTAATATCGAACGTGGATGGGGCGACTTGGGTAGCATGCTTATTCAGGGTAACCTGCTCACCCCGATGTCTCAAGTCACTAACATCTTCGCCAACGCTGTAAACGCTACGTTGGCTATCCCACGTGACATCGCAGCCAAACTGTTGGAGCTTCCGACTAGAGCTATCGCAAAGGCTTTCGGAAAGGAGACTCAACCTTCGGGTAGGCAGTTTAGTATCAGTGCGTATCTGCACGGTGCTAGGCAGTTCGGGCGAGGGGTTGCTCAGTCCGCTCGGGAAGCATACACAGGTGAGACTAGTGATGTGTCTGAGTGGAGGATTCAGAGAGGCTTTGCGCCGCAACGTTCCTTGCTAGCTTTGCTGTCACCAAAAGGAATTGCAGTACAGAGGGCTAAGAGGAAAGGGGTGGAGGTAGATTCTCCATTGAGTAGCAATCAGAAGGCCAAGTTGTGGGTTCAGGGTACGTTCGGCATTCCTGCCGAGATTATGTTCCGCCTCTTGAGCTTAGGTGATACTCCATTCCGTAGGTATATGGAGGGGATTGACATCTATCAAGCTGCCCTTGAAGCAGGAGTAACTAGAGATAAAGAGAAACTGCGTCAGTTCTTGAAGTACCCGCCTCGTAAAGCCCTCGAAGCAGCTCAAGAATCAGGCAGGGCTCTGACCTTCCAGCAAGAAACAGCTTTCTCTAGAAATGCTCAGCGTGCAGTCAATGGTCTTATCAACTACGCAGAGCAGCAGACTGGAAGCAAGCGTGTCGGCGACGTCGTGAAGTTCATACTCAGGTCCAACGTTCCATACATCAAGACCCCAGCGAACATCTTGCTGGAGACCCTAGAGTACGCTTTCCTCCCACTGGCTGCAGTCAAGGGTGTGATGAAGAGCTCCCGTGGTGATGTGCGTGGAGCTACGCAGAGCTTTGCCAAGGGCTTCCTTGGATACATGGTCGGGCAGGCCGCAACGGAGTTGATTAAACAAGGCTTGATGTCTGGTGAACCAGAGTGGGGAGGGGACGAAGCAGAGAAGAACCTCGCTTACGACCAGTTCCCTCCGAGCAGTATCAACGTCACGGGATTGCAGCGCTATCTTGCTGGTGGCGACCCGTCGGTGCAGCCTGGAGATGTATTCCGTTCGTACAAAAAGCTCGGTATTCCAGGTGTGATTATGGGTGCCAAGACGATGATTCCCGTTGATGAGTTGCCTGACGACAAGGCCCTCCTCGACGACATCCTAGACAACGTTTATCGTAGCACTGGTACGCTGAACTACTTCCTCGATCAGAGCTTCATTCAAGGTATCAATAACCTCTTGAATGTCTTGACGGAAACCAACCCCGACCGTGTCGAGGGTAGGGTTGAGAAGTGGGTTGAGGGAACCATGAAGGCGATGATGGCCGCACCCCTGCCGAACACGCTTTCTGCTGTTCATAGGGCGGAGCGTGAGTTTCTCCCCGATGTACGAGTGACCAAAGATGAAACTCCAGGAGAGAGGCTGTACAAGAAGTTGCGTTACACAATCCTTGACAGGACATTTGGTGGTAGCGAAATCCCCGTCCGCATCAACTGGAAGGGACTCCCGATTCAGCAGACCCCACCTGGTGCTTCGGCGTGGCAGTACAACCTGCTTGACGTGACTAAGGCTAGGCAGGGGGAGGCTGACCCTGTCAGCAACGAAATCTATAGGCTGTACGAGGTTACCGATGAGATAAGCAAAGTGGTTTCAACTCCTTCGTTTGCAAAAAGCAGGACGTTCAACGTTCCAAGCCTAAAGCGCACGGATCGCAGGAAGCTACGCAGGGCGGGGGTAAATACCAGCTTTGCTGATGACCTAGAGTTTAAGAAGGAGAAAATCGCATTCTCTGTAGAACAGCTTAACCAGCTCATGCAGGTAGCTGGGCAACAACGCTACGCCGAGGTCCAAGACCTCATCAACTCATCCAAGTACGCACGCATGAGCGACGAGCAGAGGCTGTCGGCTCTCGACAAGGTGGCCGCCAAGTACAACGGCCGCCTCGAAGACGGCAACAGGCCAGGCGTATTCGCTGACCACAGCGTGCTCTTGATGCAGTTCATCCAACAGCTTTACGATGGCAGACAAGAAGTTCAAGGACAGTAAGGTCGGGAAGTGGTTGAGCGAGAAGCTACCCGATGTAGCCAGCACCATGGGGGACGTACTCCCCGATCGTGGTATGCTCGGTGTGCTCAAGCGCGTAGTGGACGGGAGCCCAGAGCTTACCCCCGCAGAGAAACTAGAGTTCGAGAAGCTGGCTATGCAGCAGGAAATCTCGGCTCAGGAACAGGTAACCCGCAGGTGGGAGGCCGACGCCAAGGGGGACATCAAGCTAGCTAAGTACATCCGCCCTGTCACACTAATTGCACTAACCCTGTTCTTCATGGGGGTGATGGTGTGGGATGGGTTGGACCAAGGGTTCATGCCCCCCGAGAAATACATCAGGCTACTAGAGCTGCTGATGCTCACGGTATTCGGGGCGTACTTTGCGGGTAGGACGGTAGAGAAAGTCAAACGCTGACGCTCATAGCGCCAAGGATAAAGAGGAAAACGAGAACGAAAGTCATACCTCCAAAGGTACGTAACATTCTGTTAACACGCAAGCCTGAAGTAAAAGAGGGAGGTGACGTTTCACCCCCCTCCCTAAACCAAAATCAGAACCGCCTCAGTCTCTCTCCTCTAAAAAACCAACTACAGGGGCAATGTAATACAGCCTTTTCATTCCTGCAAGTAGCCTCGCCAGGAATCGAACCTGGACCTAAGGTTTAGGAAACCCTCGTTCTATCCGTTGAACTACGAGGCCATAGTAGAGCTGGCTCACCCAGCACTGACTTATCGGACGGGACATGCGCCGCTGTCGCAGTTGTCAATCTCGATATCGTCCAGCTTGAGGCTGTTCAGACTCGTGATTGGGGTAACAGAAGCGACCATCTTATTGTATGTATCTACATCAATCTCTTCCATCGGGGCCTGATCGAACCCGTGGTCGTTGTGCAGCAGGAAGCTCACCGACTTGGTGTTGAAGTAGTTGTCGTGCAACCACCACCTGATAGCCTCGAGCTCCTCCTTGCGGTAGTAGATGGTGACAGATACAGAGTTGTCAGACCACTCAAGCTGCAACCTCTTGATGACCTCGAGCTGGTCTATGGCTGACATGTCGTCAGCGAACTGCGTTCCCTCGGGGAAGGAGCAAGGGAAGGAGACCACCACCGTGCTGTGGTCCTCGGTTCCGTCGAAGTTACGGACGTACTCTACGTGGTACCCATTAGCCCGAGCAACTGATGCCAACTCGCTATCTGTTGCCATTCGGATTCGTCTAATGTAGTATCGGGAGAATCCAGGGTGTGCGCCAGGTGTAACACCAGCAAGAAGTGACAGCGTTCCAGAGGGTTTAACTGTAGTAAGTTTGATGGAATGAGGAAACCCATGAATCTTTGAATACTCTTTGTCGTACCCTCGAAGATACGTGTAAACGTCACTGAGCCATCCACGCTGCTCCTCGCTAGCCTGAAGGTATCCCGTCACACCAATCCCCATTCTCATGTTCTGGTGTACGATGTCCTCGGTCTCCTTCAAGGAGCAAGGGATGGAGAGGCTGTGCTTGTTGATTCGGTACAGGTATCGGGCTACGTTGCGTAGCTCCTTCTTGCTCTCGATGTTAGGGAGGTAAATCTCTGCAAGGCAGCACGTCTCAAAGTTGGCTAGACTCTGCTCAGCGCAGGGATTGAAACCCATCACGTCAGGATCGGGGTACTCGTTGTCTCCTGTCCTCCCCATGCGGCGTGATGCGTCAAGGTTGATGAGGCCGTATGGCTCACCGTTGCCGTTGTACCCCTCCCAAAACTCCTCGGGCAAGTCCCCGATGTCACTGCACGCCACCGAGTTGTTGCTCATGGCCCTCCAGTTCGGGATACCCCCGAGGTCCCAACGCTTGGCACGCAGGTACTCGATGTCGTCGTGGTCGCCGATGGCAATCTGTGCAGAGCGACGGACGTTACCTGCCACCACAATCTTGCCGATGATGTTCATGATATCGAGGCAGTCCACGGGGCGGAGGCGTTCACCTGAGCGAGAGTTCAACAGCTTGTTAATCTCAATAATCCCCCACACCAAGTCTTCGCTGCCTGAGGCTGTCCCCCCAAAGCCCTTAATCTTGGCGCCCTTGGGTCGGATGAGGTGGGTGGCAAAGGTGAAGCTATCCCCAGTCTCAAAGCTAGCCCGAAGCGTACGGTCGAGAAGCTCCACCCAACCCTCACGTGAGTCGGGGACGATGAAGTCTGCGTCGTTCTCATCCTTGCGTGCCACCTCGACCGAAGCCTTGACCTTGGGGAGTTGGTACACGTGCTCACGTTGGATATTGAAACCGACCCCTGAGCCGAGCATCAGCATCTCAAAGGCCCACGTAAACGGACGGATCGGTTGATCGACCACCACGAAGCTGCAGTTCTGCAAGCTAGGCAAGCCGAGCCTGTCCACCGTCTCGGTACCCAACTGCCACAAGAACCTCCCTGCCACGGTGCCCTTCAGGCTCATCATAATCTCCTTCAACTCCTCCTGCTCATAGATGGCAAAGTTGCATCCGAGCTGGTCGTTGCAGGCTTTGATGACGCGGTCAACAGTCTCCTCCCACTCTTCTGTGCGGTCGGCAAATGGGCGAGAGTAGGTGCGCTTGTAAGTGGCATACCCGACCTCTCCCCAGGGGATATCTTGGGGTGTGTAACTCTTCATACGTTTCTTGGAAAGGGCCTCTAAGATACGGCGATTTTCTCTATCGTCGTAGAGGCTGGATGTGGGAAGCTAAGTGCGTAGGGACGCACGTGAAAGCTGTCCACATCTACCAAGTCGTTGATGGTCACGATCGTGATGAGGTCCTGCCTGTCCTTCCTCCTGTACAGCTTCTTGTAAGCCTGAGACTTGGGGACTAGGCGCGTCATGTCGGTGACATCGAGGGCAAACTCAAGGAGATTCTTTCGGAGAACAGTAACAAACCCACCCATCTCAGGGAGGTCGAAGCTAATCCAGTCTGCCTTCCCATACATCCAACCTGCGTTGCCTTGAACGTTCTTGAACTCCAACCAAATCTCCTCTGGGAGGTTGTTCCCCTTCACGTCCACGCTACCCTCCTCATCAAAGAAGTCGATGTGGTCGAACATATCCTGCTGCTTGGTCGCCTTGCGTGCGTTGGGTCGGGCACGCATGTACCTCTTCTCAATGAACCGCCCCTGACGCATGGCTTGGTGGCGCTTGCTTAGGAACTTACCTCCCATTGTACTCCTTTACGGCCTCCTTAATCAAGTCCAGCTCCACTCCGATGCGGGTGATTAACCCATACATCACCTGTCCTACCCCCTCTACTGTATCTAGTGGCTCACCGTTGCGATCGTGCAGCTTCTCGTATAGGCTGTCCATCTCATTGTGGACGCGCGTGCACGCTAGGTGATACAGTCTCGATAACTCAGTCTTTTCCATCCCCTCTAAACTGAATGATGTCTTGAATTGCTTGGTCTACTTGCTCCTTATTCTTGGCAAGATACACCGCATAAGGTAACTCATTCAAAGTCAAGTACCTAAGGAACAGCTTCCACCTCATCGGGAAGTCGTGGTGAGACCCGAGGTACATACCCTTGGTCTCGATAATCCAGTCGTGATCCTTACCCACGAAGTCTGGTGTGTACTTAATAGGAAGCTGTTTGGTGCCGCTCCTGTCTGACATCAGCTTAGCCTTGCTGGTCATCTTCAAGTAGCGGTATGGGAATCGAAAGCTGTCTATGAGCACGAACTCGTGTTCCTCGTAGTCGAAACTTAGCCCGTATTCAGACAACTGGTCCGCGCAGTACTTCTCTAGGTTGGATTTGTACCTCCCCAGAGTTTTTTTTGTGTGTGCACGAGAACGCTTCTTCCTCTTACCCTTCACTGCAAGGGCAAGTTACACGGAATTTTCTAGAAAGTCAAGGTTGGAGTACAGCTTGAATGGCTTGCCTTCAACTTGCTGATTATCAATGCGTTGGAACAGGTTGGTCTGGCTCCCCCACTCGCGGAACCCTGTGTGAGAAAGATTAATTGTGAACTTAATCGGCTCTTCTAGTGGCGTAGGCTGACCACCAGTCTCTACCTCCCGAACCTTCCTAACGTGCAGCTCGGTCATGCTCCTGGTGTGGGGATCGGGGGCCTGAACCTTACGGTGTATGGTGAGGAAGCAGTCGGCTCGATTCACAAACTTGCCTCCCCCTTCGGTGTCCTCCGCAAACGGAGCCACGGGGAGGCCGTCGTCACCCTTGACACGCTGCGCCTGAGTGACGGCGTGAGTGTTCAACCACACCGCTACGTTGTGTGCGTTACTGAAGGTGAGAAACTCCGAGGCCGCTTGGTAGTGGTAGTCGTGGGTGTTGATGCCGCTGCTCCCCATGTCTAGCTTCAGGCTGTTGTATGGGTCGATGAAGATGGCGTCTACCTCCTGCTGTCGCATAACCTTCTCCATGAATAGCACGATGTCTGCGTAGCTGTAGAGCTGGTTGTTGCTTATGACAGTGAAGTGTTCGTTAATCCATCGGTATGCAGCCTTTCGCTCGTTGTAGTTCATGTCTCCAACCTTCTTGTCGTTGGCAAACTCCATCAGCTTCATCTTTACCGAAGCTGTTCGATTCTCCGAGGAGTACACCACCCACTTCCAGTTGTGTCTGACCGAGGCGTTCATCATTAGGTAGAGCATCATCGTGGTCTTGCCTACGTTGCTATGCCCGTTGACGATGACGAACTCCTTCTTGTACAGGAAGTACTCGTCAATCTTTTGATTGCCTGTGCTTAGACCTAACTCTATCCTCCCGTTAGCGTAGTCGTCAATCCATCTGAAGTCCTCGTCGTCGCTAGAGATAAACGACATGTCTCCGTCGTTGAGTAGCATCTCCCTGCGCACGTCCTTCTCGCTCTCAATGACGTCACGGATCGGGTCCTGCTTGCCCTTCTCTAGTCCCTCACGGATTGTGGTTATGGCGTGCTGCTCAGAGTCTATGTCCCGCTTGGATATCTCCCGAAGCAACACCCGTGCTGCCTCCTCCTCCTCCATCCTCCCAGCCGAGACGTACCCCCCGCATAGACGAGCAGCCTTGAGAAGCATGTTGTGCTTGTCCCCGTCCTCTGCTTGGCGTACCATGCGTGCGGCAAGGTTGAGCTTCATGTAGTCAGTCACCACCCCCTCTCGCTCTAGGGTCTGACCCAGCTCGGCCTTCTCGCTGAGCATGCCACCGAAGCGGGTGCTGTCCTTGACCACCATCTCGGTATCAAAGGACTCGTAACACGCACGGGACTCGTTGATACCTGAGGGGTCTACCTCTAGCCCGTACTGCCGCTCGAAGTATTTAACTAGTGCACGGAAGTGATCGCGGTGGCGCTCTGGGTTGGTGATACGGACTAAGGCTTTGACCCCCTCTCCGCTAGGTGATACCCACACGGCGTGTACGTACTCATCGGTACCCAAGGCTTGCTTGGAGGGGGTAGGGTCCACCTTGTCGAAGTCGAGTACGATGAAGCTCGAGTGCTCGAACAGGGAGTCGTCGGCACGAGACGAAAACTCCCCGCTGAAACAAACAACAGGGAGCTTTTTCTTGAGGTCGTGGCGGTCGGACTTGTCTGCCTCTCTAATCTGTGTAATAAGGGTGGAGCTGTTCCCATTCTGAATCCTGGTCAGTGCTTGGGATAGGCTGATGTGATGTGGGGCTTCCTTCTCGAAGATGTTCTTGAAGATGGTGACTTTCATTGCGTTTGATTATGAGTAGGATGAGGTACCCCACCACGTCCAGCAGCGTGTCTTCGGTGGCGTCGCTCAACCCAGAGTTCTGAATTCGTTTCAGCTTGTCGTCGAGGCGAACCTTGATTCCGTCCTCGGCGCCGAGCTTAGAGAAGACATTTAGGGGATGCAAAGCGGCATCCCCATATGCCTCATTCTTAGATACCAGCAGGTCTTCTACCTGCCTACACACTTCTCTGATGCTGTCCTTTGTGCTCATCGAGTGTCAGTTGTGATCGGCTCAACTCCAGCTTATCCAACACCTCCCGCACGATGATTTGACACGGAGCCTTGCTTCGGCCAGTGCAGAACATTTTCTGCAGCCTAGACATGGTCTTCCTGTCGTGTGCCATAATCTCGTGGGGGGTGTCGAATACGCTGATAATCCACACTACACGCTCTACGACCCGCTTCTTGCGTTTAGCTGCGACTCGAGCGTTCATGTAGTAGATGATGGGTTTAGAAGGGGAGGTCGTCAACGACAGCCTCTTGGCGCTTGGCGCGGTTCTCCTTCGCGGCCTCACTGTTAGGATCGAACACGCGGGCGCAAGCCTTACCACCCTTGCTCATAAAGAGCGTGAGGTACGCATTGCCACCACCCTTGTCGGTCTTTGCGGTGAGGTACTTGTCCATCATGTCCTTCAGCTCGTGGTCCTTGAGCTTCACGGTCCATGCAATCAATTGGCCGTCGTCGTTGTACTTCGGCTCTTCGGTCCATCCAACCAGGACGGAGTCATACTTAGTATCGCTCATGCGATTGTGTAATTAAGAAAACTAATAATCAGGAACATAAAAACTACATAACCTACAATGAGTCCTGCTTTCCACAGTAGGTCTTCAAAATCAAACGGAGAATTCTGCATAGTGACTGTCTGATGTACGCTTGCCGTCGAGCCATGCGTTGATGTTCTCAAGGGCTTGGTGGTACTTCATCTCCCCACTGAACAGGGTCTCTTCGGTGCACTTGACTTCGGCAGGGAAGTACGGGAATGCTTTCTCTTGCACCACCCAGTAGAAGTCACTTACCCCAAACACCTTGCAGTAAATATAAGCCTGCACATCGTAGCAGAAGTCGCGTACGCTGTATCGGAACTTGTTTACGAACCGAGTGGACTTGCTGTCGCTAATCCATCCGTCACCGAGGCAGTCAAGGAATCCCTTGACCAGCACCCCGTCAATCTCCTCGTTGAACATGACCTGGTACTGACCTGTCAGGCGCTTGTCTTTCAGCCCGCACACCTCAAGGCGATGGATCATCTCCTTTGCGGTGGTTACGTCCTCGGTTGAGGCTAGCTTCTTGTCTGCGTCCTGTGCCTGTTGCAGCACCTCAGCCTTCCAGTCCCTGTACTTCTTGGTCGTACGTGGGGACTTGCCACCTATCTCTGCCACCATCTCGGTGTCGTCGAAGGTGTAGTACTGATCGTTGAACTTCTCTGGCTCGAACAGCAAGAGGTCGTAGATGGAACCGAAGTGTAGGGCTTCACTCTCCTTCTTCAGTTGCCCCTTCATGTACATCTCCCACAGGCGCATGTCACCCAAGGCGTACTTGATGGAGGAGTAGGAGAGGTGCGGCTTACCGACGGCCTCCTGGAGTCTGTCTGATATCTTCATTTTCTTTTTCGTTTAGCATCCATGCGGCCATGTAGACGAACGCCCTGACCTTTTCATCAGGGTGCTCCGCCCAGTCCTTCGGGATTACAATCATCGTACGAACTTCTTCAGTCCCTCCATCTGCTTCTCGGTTAGATCGGACCCGTACTTCTTGGTGATCTGGTCGAAGGCTTCCTGCTTGTTCGACGAGGACTTGATGAAGTTCACTGCCTTGTCCATCAAATCCTTCGGGGCGTTTCCCTTGGCAGCAGGTTTAGCAGCAGGCTTCTTCGCCGCAGGGCTAGCCTGCTCCTTGGCGATGGCCTCGTTGACCTCGTTGGCAGAGGCGATGCTGGTGTCGATACCAATCCCAAGCATGGCCAGGGCACGGCCCACGGCTGAGGTCTCGCAGTTCTCCACGTAGCTGGTCTTGTTGATGTTGCTCGAAGCCCGCTCCTCGTGAGCGTGGCCCGTGGCTACGACCTTGCCTTGTGGCGTGGCGATTGTGCACTTGCACACGCACATCTCGCTGTCCAGCACAGTGAACTCAGTGAGGATACTGTACTCCTTCAGGGTCGGCTCTTGGCGCAGGTACTTGATGCGCTCGTTGACCTCGACGTACTTCTTGCCACGGATGTTCGTCGTCTTGAATTGATAGTTGCTCATGCTTTCTCGATTACTTCCTCCCATGTCATCAGAACCTCCCCGATGATGTTGCGCATGCGGTTCTCGTGGTGCAGCTTGGCGGCAGGGTTCTTGTCTTTATACTTCCCTTTGCGTACACCGAACACGCTGTTCAGCTTGGCGTTGACAGTAACGTATGGGCGATCCATGGCCTCGGCCACCTCCCTTGGTTTAAACCCAGAGGTGTACAACTCGCAAGCCTTGATGACCTCAGGGGCATCCCACCTGCGGTGATTCTTGCGAGTGGTGTGGGAGTTGGTTGTGGTTTGGAGGACGCGCCTGATGTAACCAGGGTCGAGCGTCAAGCGATCCTCGGTGTTGGTGATGGTGAATGTGTAGTCACTCATGTTAATTGAATTGGGGTGTGAATTTAAGCAGTTGTATCGTGCTTTGCAAGTTTATTCTCGTCTACTTGTCTGATGACTTTGATGTAGTTCGGACCTTTCATCTCAATAGACTCTTTACAGTCATTCAAGATTTCTTCTTCGTTCTCCTTTAAGAACGTTTCGTATTCCTCTCGTACGGGCCTGTACACATCGAGGTACCCTTCGGCCCGACGATACCAGTGGTGACCACTGCTGCGGTCACGATCCATGAGCCTAGCATACACTGCGTATGGCCTAGGGTGTACTTGAAAACCGAACAGATTGTCGTACGTCATGAGTACTAGCCCGAGGTGGAATGACTTCCTGTACTTGCCGTCGAGAGGCCCAGTCTCGTGAAGGTTTATATTGTAGTACTTCTCGATGTAGGAGTGTATGGTGAGTAGCCTCTTGGCCGTGTTAAGTTGGAATCGCTCTGGCTCTTTTGTTCTGAGTAAATGTTTCATTTCTTGTAGTAAAGTTGTTTGCACTTATCGTGTATGTCGAAGTAGTATATCATAGCCTCAAGGGTGTCGAGGAATGACTCTCGCATGGTGAAGGCAGCGTTCTCTAAACTGAACTCACCTTCGGGGTAGACCCCAGCCTGCATCATGGTTTGCACCATGGGGTCGCCCGCCGCAATCATATCGGCCAGGCGCTGGCTCCCCTCGGCAGTGAAGTCCATGAAGCTGTTCACTACATCCATCGGGGTCCACATAACCCACTGCGCAACGCCGTTTTCTACTGCGTCATTGATGGCTAGGACCTTGGCTACCTCCTCGTTCTTATCGATTGCCGTGAACGAGTTGATCATGCGCAGGACGGACTCGTACTTTTCAGTCTGCATCACGGTGTAGTCCAAGGTTAATACAAGAGTTGTAGTGATTGTGAAGCCACTTTACGAAGTTGGTCAAGGGGAGTTCCCCGTCTTGGTCTACCTCGTCGGGCAGCTTCTCCCACTTGTCGATGAACTGACGCACCATCATCAGGGCGTCTTCGTGCTTGAAGTCTGCCATCAGGTTGCCAAACAGGATGCGGTGAGCGTGACGGCCAGCAGAATCAGGCACGTCCATATCAGTATCGTATCTAGCTTCATCGTACGGTCTCGTTGATGGTGGCAAGGTACCCCTCGTAGCACTCCTCCCGAAGGTTGAGTGCGTCGAGGTAGTCCTCTGCTTGCTTGTAGGTAGCGAAGGTTCGGTACTCTCTACCGAAACCTCCCCGCCCGCCTGTGCTCCAGGACACAATGAACTTCTCTACAATCATCCTCGTTTGCGGTTGTACCACTCACGCATGTTGAGTTGAATGGCGGTGATGGTCCCCTCTGCGCTCTCTGCACGCTGCTTCCACATCTCGATGTTCTCTTGGGCCTGCTTCAACTCAGCCTCAAGGCGTGCTACTTCGCGGTTGGGTTTGCGCAGACGCTGGTTCTTGAGCCTGACGTAATCAGGGTTGGCTAAGGTCCATGCCTTCTGCTGGCATGCCATCGGGGATCGGTCGAGGACCATGGCGATGTGGTTGAACTGAACCTTCTTGTTGCGAAGGGTGGTAAGGGTGCGGACTTCTTCTTGAGTCCATGTCTTGTTGTGTGACATTGAATTGAAATTAGGGGTTGGGTTATTGATTGGGGTTGGTGTCTTCAGGCTCTCCGAAGATTTCAAGGGGTGATTGGAGGACTTCAGGGTTGGTGTTGTCAAGGCGATCGAGCCGCTCTTGCAATGCATTGCGCAGGTCTGCATAGGTCAGGTCGCTGGCGTCCTGCTTGTCGTGTTGCGCCTCGAAGGCGATGGTGAAAACGGAGTTGTACTTCTTCATGGGTTATCGGTTGTCGTGTGCTGCGAGGTTGTTGACTGCGAGGCGGTCGATGGCGATGCGCATCATGGCGTAGTCGTCAGCCAGACCTTGGAGGTACTCGCGGATAGCGACCACGTCCTTGTACATGGTCATGTTGTCTTGCTCTTGGAAGTGTCGAAGGACAGCCTCGATAGATCGCATCATAGCCAGATGCTGTTCGGGGTGTGTCTTGATGTTCATGCTTGGTAGATGAGGCGACTCCAAGTGCGGAGCCTGTTGAACTTGTGGTTGTCGATGTCTTGGAGTTGGATGTCGTACCAGTGCGGGAACCTGCGGGGGTTGTATCGTACGGGGGTGATGTCGCCGACCACAGGATCGTGGTGGGGGTGGACGTAAATCCCCTTGCACTCTATCCACGCACACACCGTCTTGTTCTCCCCTGCGTTGATGCGCTCTGCGGTACCGCGTTGGTTGCGCAGCTTGCACCCAACCATCTCCAAGGATACTTCGTACGGGTCGTAGTAGGTGGTGCCGGCAGGGGACTTGACCTGCCACTTCATGTAGTTCTTGCCTGGGGCGAGATGGAATCGGACCTTGGTCATGTCAGTGAAT
>CESX01007439.1_pt1 | contig 15959 bp, 25 predicted proteins | sample 326941 | NCBI WGS metagenome assembly CESX01 (sample SAMEA2622357, study PRJEB7988) | marine metagenome | isolation source: saline water (ENVO:00002010), including
TATAGCCGTGTCTAGCCATGATCTCTTTCTCATGATTTTGAGAAGTGATAATTGGCTTGCCTTGCTTGTCATGCCCGCAGCCTTCTAGGTTGCGTGGAAGATTTTGCGAAGTGTAAGGGTACTGATGAACCTTGCGAGCAATGCCGGCTTCGTCCAACTGGAACGATGCGACCCGCTGCATCTCAACACTGTTGCGAACAATCCAGTCGCCAATCTTTGGGGCTGTCCCCATCGGAAAGTCCAACTCGATTTCGGCACCTTCTTTGGTTTTGAATAGGTAAATCATGCTCCGGTCCTAGCCACTACGCTTTTGAGGGCGGCTGCAATCTGCTGGTCATTGCCGGATTGCCCGCCCGCTGGATTTTCGCTGGGACTAAGTTGTGATACGCCACCACCACCGCTGCCAGCAGGGCCAATCATACCTTGCTGCATGGCTGCGGCAGCCTTTTCAAGGTCAATAATTGACCCGAGGCTTGGGATGTTCATGGTTTGACCCAGCATTCCCATCACAGTGGGCCAATCCACCCACGGGGCTTGAGCAAACAATGGAGCGATATTGCCGATCAGTTGGACAACTTCGATGGCCCGTCGCTGAAGAACCACCTCAGAGGTGCGTTCCATCGAGTACGGATCAATCGTCATCAGGAGATCGTCGTAGTCCCCGTCAACATCTCCACCAGTGAAGATGGGGTCAATCTCACCCAACTCCATCATGGCTTCTCGGCCAAGCGGCAAGACAATTGTGTTGTCGTAGAACAGGTACCAAAGCACTGTGTGCAATGAATCCTTCACGCCTTCTGAGAATTGGCGTTGGATGTGAGCCAAACGAACGGTCGCACCAGATTCTGCCACAGCAACTGCGGTTGCGGTTGCATCACCAGAAAGATTGCCACGCTGGGCATCGTTGATCCCTGACTGTCTATCCAGTTTATCTGTTAACAGGTTCTGGTATTGGACGTGCTGGGCGGTAATACCACCCAACTCCATTGGCATAACACGTTGCGTATCCAAACCTTCGACCGGAATAACAAAGCGGTCTGGCATTTCCTTAATGTCAGTTGCCAACTTCTTGTTCTTTGCGTCTACCAGATAGATTCTTTTGTAAGACTGTCCGTTACTTACCAGTTGACGAAGCGATCCGTTGATCTCTTGGGTCAGTTGGTTCGTCGCGGTCAGGGGGCTTAGGGGGTACGGGTCGCCGGGGACGGTGTAAACACCAAGAATGGTGTAAGGGCCAGTGCGTGGTCCGTAGTAGGGCTGGGGCTTTCGGATGTATCCGACATAGGGATCATCCTCATCGGACGTGGGACCAGCAACAGCAAGCGTGTAGAGCATGCCGTGGTGCTTTCCATCACTTTCGGCATCGGACCCAGTATTCGGACACCAGATTTCGTAGATGGCGACCTCGTCACGGTACTTACTGCCTTCCCGATAACTGCTTTTTCCCTCGTAGTCATTCATTCCCGCGTTCTCAGCGAGATCCTGAATGGCCTCCATGTCGTAGGTGTCATCACCCTCGGCTGCATCAATCAACTCTTCACGCATCATGGAGTACGAGTGACCCATAAATCGTGATTCAGTCCAGTGACCAGCCTTGGGGTCCATAAAGAAATGCTCTGGAGCAATTCGATACACCCGTGGCAGGCTCTTTATAGCCTCGTCTGCGGGCCGCTGACCCGGAACAGGTTCACTTACAGTCATCAAAACACCCCACCCGAACATCATGTCCATGGCGGAGCGGTGCAATGTCTCTCTGAACTGGGTATCGCTGATCCATCGGTTCATTGCCAACTGGATCTTTGCCACAGTCTCGCCCTGCAAGGCTGGCCGGCGGCTGTCAATCTTGACGGCAGGGTTGTCATACACAATCTTTGGAAGGACCAAAGAGATGTATTCGTAAGCGTGGTTGTCCACATCGGGACGAACTTCGTGTTGGTAAGAGTGATCGTAATCCGTACCCGCGTACCGCTTAATCATGTCCTTCATTGAAACCATGTGGCGGTTGCGGAAGTCGATTGCGTTCTCTACTTCAAGAAATAAGTTGTCTGCACTCTTATCAATCATTAATCATCTGACGCTGCAAGTAAGATTCAAGGGCAATATCGACCTCTTGATCCGCCTGCCGCTGCTCCTCTTGGGCTACTTGCAGTTTGTGAACCTGCTCCACTGGACCCTCGTCCCGTGCAACAAAGTCCTTGAGAATAGGCCATGCTTTGACAGGGTCTTCTTTAATAGCCTGATGTATCAAAGCCACCATTTCGTCGGCACGAGTCACACCATCCGCTACTTCTTCAGACAAGACTGACCGTAAACGAGACATGAGGCCGACAGCCCCTTTGGATCGACCAGAGGGGTTGCCGCTCACGCCGGGGACGAACCGTCCCTGCTGATCTCTTGAGGGCTTAACGTCAGACATTGGTTTTCAATAACCGCCCATTCGACGACGACCTTTTGTCATCTTTCTACTTGCAGGCTTTTTTTTGCGCGCTTTGGCTGCTGCGGCTTTGCCCTTCTTGGTGTATGCGTATTTCTTACCGTTAACATTTGGCATTGTGTGCCCCTTTCGCCCCTACATCGGGCTGGCTAGTTATGCTACTACGATGACCACAGATAAATATACCGCAACCACCAATGACGGCGTACGCACTCGATCAGGCAAAGCCTCAGTCTGCGTCAGAATTGATATTGAAGACTACAGACGCTTGCGAACGCTTGCTGAAAAGAACAACCCCATACTGCCACCAGCGACAGTATCGGCAGTTGCCTCAAGAATCCTTAGCCTCGCCATCAAGGACTTTGGGGCAGTCGGAGCAGACTCCAATTTTGCCCAAAATCAGGCTTCTGAGGAAGGCGAGGACTGTTCGTCCGATCCACGCACCAGCGAGGAAAGAACAGAGGATGACGAGTGTTGACGCAATCGCGTCAGAGAACGGTAACGAAGACATTTCTTGAACTCCTGAAGGTCTAGACCCAGTATCAACAGGGCCACTATTACTGTACCCACGATCAACCAGATTGCGTAGGTGTTGCTGAGTGTATGTGCTAGAAGTGTGTTTAGCAGGACCAATCCTGCACCCGTCAGAAGTGGAATCCATCCCTTGCTGCCTTGTGATATGAACAGCAGCAGTGCCCCCGACAGCATGCATAGTGCCCCCGCCCATCGAAAAGGGCTGAGACTGTCCAGTATTAGGGCGTTCTGAGTGTTCGGCGGTGTAGCCGCCGGCAGATCGAAAGGGAGTTTCAGGCCACCTTGGGTCTGACAACCGCTTACAAGCAGTAATATCGTGATGTAGGCACGCTGAAGAAGCATTTAGGCTTTCTTGGTCTTGCCGCCGCAATTCCAACGCTTACGAGCCGCACAAATACGCTTTTTAGGTGTCTTGGAGCAGTTAATACCGTGCATTTTCATCTGACCAGCGGACCTTGCGCAATAAGACTTCTTTCGCTTGCCGCCTCCGGGCTGCGGAGCCTTTAATTTAGACCCCGTAGCACGGTTGTACTTGGCTCTACCCTTTGCAGTAAGACCTGCACCACGGCTGGCGGGTCTTTTTTCACCACGTTTAACGGATAGCGATACTTGCTTACGCTTTCTTGCGGCTGCCACGTCGAAGTCCTCTCTTTGCCGGCGTTTTTTTGCCAGTGGTCTTCATCATTTTGTTGTACCTAGCACGGCACTTACCCGGTTTCATTTCTTCTTCTTCTTATAAGCCGACTTTGCTGCTGGCTTTGTATGTCCGTAACCTTTTTTCTTCAAAGCCAAATGCTCTGCGTGGGTATTTGCCATACGACCACGGCCAGACTTTGGATACATCATGTGCTTTTTAAACTTCTTCGGTGCTTTCATCACTTTTTCCTTTTCTTGACAGACACGCGGGCTGGACCCGTCTTACGTTTGGCGGCAGACTTTGCTCCGCTCGATTTGCACTGCGCCCTTGTTGGTCGGCAGAACGGATAAGGCCGTCCCTTGTCCTTTTTACCACTACGACCGCACTTTTTGCCGGTTTTGCAATCAACCCAGCCGGTTCCCTTGTTCCGATTGAACCATGTACGGAGATTATCACTACTTCCGCTTTTTCTTTTTGCCATAGTTGGCTGCCCCTTTCTTGCGGCACTGCACTAATCGCCCAGAGGCATAGGCAGAGGGCCAAACTTTGGCTGATGCTTTAACTTTGTGATAACAAGCGTCTTTTTTAGCCACGACCTTTTCTCCTGTTTTGAGTACGACTCACAACTCGCAAGTTAGATCGCTTGTTTGTACCACCTTTGGACAGTGGACGGCGATGGTCAACCTCGCGTTTGTCCCCTTTTTTGAGTCCTACACGCCGTCTTGCGGTGTTTCGAGCCGCTCGGTTGCGTTTTGCCGCCGGCGACGAATGGTCACGCTTGTATTCCTTCTTGTAATTACGACGAGCGCGCACGGGAACCTCTTATTGCAAGTAATCCAAGCAGCGGTAGCGATGTAGGTGTAGGTATCACGCTAAACTCTGTATACAAAGGAGCGTTAACATGATCGCTATGCAACGATTTGGTTACGTCGATGAACCGGGAGCCAGTGAAACTGAAGGGATGTACCTCTTCAAAGACCTCGATGATGCTTATTTGGGGCTGGCTAAGACTGTAGAGGGCCAGTACGTCGCTATCTATTCCAAGGAAAAGATCATCAACCTTCTCAAATTTCGGGATGGACTCAGTAGTGTCGAGGCTTCTAGAGTCTTCCACAACGACATCGAGAGCCAGAACTCCGGCCCCGGAACCCCCTTGATCCTCAATGATTGCTGCGACTTTGTCTGACAGGCTGAAAGCCATATCGAGGGCTTCTTTTCCAGCCACCGCAGACACCACAGCAAGAGCGAGCGATAGACGGTGACATTTCACCTTCATTGCCTCCAGACTGCTGTTGCAGTCCTCTAGAGACTTCTTCTCTTCTTTCTGTCTACGCTCGCACTCCGGGCAGGACATCAAATCACCCCTGCTGGTCCGTCAGAGGCGATGTCACCCGAGATGTCGAGTGAAATTTCGCCTTGAGTAGAGTTGTTGTGTGTACCAACCAGACCAAACGCAGGCTCAAATCTTTTGAATCTGTGCGAATCTGGATATTTGTCTAAGTCATATTTGTGTAGTAAATAGCCCTCAAACTGTTCGATTTCTCTATCCGACAGGGTTGCTTGAACGACAATAATCTCAGCAATCTTTCCGTCGAAATGATCGCTTCCAGCCGCAGCACCCCCGATGGTAAACGGCGAGCCTGCGGTGTAACTTGTGTCAGGACCACCCGTCTGGGCGGTTTGCCCGTCAACTCTGCCAAAAGCAGCACCAGTTGAGTTGTCCACTATCGCAGTGCAAAATACGCCTGTAGTCCCGCTAGTTACCGTTGCTATAACGCCCACAGACATGAGAAAAAACGAGTCAATAACGCCATCTAAGAAAACATAGACGTTGGAATACGCATCCGAAAGCGCGCTGCCCATGTCGTAAACACTCTGGTTGGTTGACGATCCAGCACCTGTTCTCTGGTGGACGCAAAAAATTGCAAAGTCCGATGACTCAAAGTTGAACTCAGAAGCATCATCGCTAACAAAAATATCGTTAGACCCGTCAAACTCAAGTACGTCGTGACCATTCAAGTCTGCACTAACAAGACTTGGAGCGGCGGCCTGACTCGGTCTTTGAAGTACGCGACCGTTCCCAGACTGGTCTGTCCAGATTGACGGCGCACCTTTATTAGTCGCAACCTGTGAACCGTTGGCCCAGTAGTAGGTAGAGACTTTGGATGGGTTCCACTTGCTCATTCGTGTACAACAAAAACGTCGCCTACGGACGCGCTACTAGCGTTTGTAGTCACTACACGGAGAAGAGGCATCAGTGCAAAAGTGAACGCAGCGGTGCCGGAAGTCATATCTGCTTGATTCTTTTTGACCAGTGACGTGAAGGTGCTGCCCCCATCAGGACTGCCTTGCAGGTCCATAGTCAACGCCGTAGCGGTAATCTTGAACATGACCACAGCCGTCAAAGACTTAGGCTGGTTGTCAAAATCAACAACATGAACTGAACTGGTGGTGTCTGTGGTTTGCCCAGAGGCAACGTGTGCGGTTTTCATTTCTTGGACTCCAACTGAATAATCCGGGCTTCGTGATTGTCTAGTCTTTCATCGAGCCTTTCGACAATTCGTTCCAAACGCTGGAGCGAGTTTGTCAACTGACCCAATGTAGCAGTAATTCTTGCGACGAACCAAACGCCGCAGACCAGTAAGGCTAGTCCCTCTATCAGGACAAGTATGTCAATAGTCAGAGTCATCATCCCACTCCGGTTTGGGTACCGCAATAATCGGCATATTGATTGGACCCCGGCCCGATGTACCAATGACTATCGAGTGAACGGATTCGGGGTCGATTGAACCAATGTCTTCCAAGATGTGTTGAATTCTTGTTCGACAGTAAATGGGGACTACTGGCTCTCCCGGTCTACCCCCGTAACCGACTATCGCTTGATCCAGTATACTCGGAGTGAGGAACTGGGCATCTGGGTTTTCATCCCTGATGAGTGTTCTAAGAGACTGAGCCATGGCTTAGTTTACATCGTGACTGGGTACGCAGGTTACCGACGTGACTCCACTGGAGATCAACCTGCTGCGGGCGGACCTCCTCATTGAACACGGTCAACGAACTAAGTCGTTGGATATGACCCTAGCCAACGCCGGAGTAATCCGCCCTCTTGACTTGCAGCAGGGACCGCGTCGTTCACGGTGAAATGGTGAAAGCAAGCCTCTTCCTGAAGCGACAACTGACGGGTGCAATAGAGCAAGGGGTCACTCCTTTGCTCTAACATCAAGGTGCAATTTTCACGGACGCAGCAACTCCCGAAGGTCAACTGGCATGTCATTCCAGTATTTGGTGAGGATGTCGGTATCCGTGATGTAAATCTTCTTGCCTTCTTTGTTGCGAACATACTTGCCGTGATGCTGTCTCCAGTAAGACACCCAGCAAGATTTCCGAAGAACAAGGTAAAGTTTTACTTTCCACCTCCCCGCAACTTTTTGTTTTTTCGCTTTTGTGCAGTGAATCCATGCTTCGCTGACTACTTCGTCATCAGCCCACTTGGGATACCAATTACGCATACGCGACTGCGGTAAATAGTCCTTGGTGATGTAACCGATTAAATCTTTAGGGTGGATGTCGCCAACTACGCCATCGAAGCGTTCTGGGGTGTGGAGTGAGTCCCAACCGGACTTATTCCTCTTCTTCTTCTTCGACATCTTCTTCGTCCGGTAGATTTGCCCAAATCGTGTCTTGCTTTACATCCTCTAGAACGCCAGTGATCGTAAACCGATCTATGTCGAACTCTAACGCATAACGCGATACCACTTGTATCAGAACTTGTCTTAACTTTTCTGCTGCCGTAATCATGTTTCCCACCCAAGCATGTTGCCGTACGTCCCCGGTGCAAACTCACTTGAGTCCTCTAGGAACGCTGGAAATTCATTCATCAACATGACTGCACCAGCAGCGGCAATCACACGGTCACCGTGGGCAAGTTTGGAACCAGTGGACTGGTCTGCAACCTCCGGTGACTCGATGCCGCCATCCCGCGTCAGCACATACTCGCTGGCTTCTTCCAGAGTCTTGTTGCAGGGACAGATGAACTCACCTTGCAACAGTGATCGTTGGAAGTTGGAGAACAGCAAACGCTTGCTGGCTCTGGTTGATGTCCAACCCAAGGTGTGACCTTCCTTGTCATGGTCTTGACCAACAGCACGCATGCGGTACAGCATTGGGTACTCCAGTCTCCACAGGTCAGAACCCATGCTCCCACCGGGACCGTTGTTCTCCCAGCCAATCAATGCAGACCCGTAGCGACCCTTGAACGGACCACGACCAGCCATCGACATCATCTCAGCCAACTCAAAAGGTGTCACATGAGGGTCAACAAACATCGCTGCCAACTTGCCTGTGTCTACATTGACTACAGCCACTGCTGAGTTGTTACGCCCTAACCCATAGGATGGGTCAGCAAACATGACGTAGTGAGGAAGGGACTTGTTACCAGCAGCCTCCCAGACAAACCATCTTCCGTCTGTGTAGTCTTCCCAGCGTTGATACTGCTCGTTCCATTCGCAACGACGTGGATCGAACCCATGCTCACGCATGTGCTGCCCCAATGCCGGCCTGTTGAAGAACGTCTGACCAGAGCCAACGTGGTCAATCAGGATGTTCTGGGCTACGTCCAGAGGGTCAGCACGACGCTCTACCTCGCGGTCAAACCATGGTGACCACCAGTACCAGCGATTTACGGTACCTGTTACCGACCCGTCTTTATCGCATCGCCACTCCCTACCCCTTCCCTTCTCAGGGTGGTCCCAGTAGCCAAGAGTTATGACCTCCGGCGAGCCTGAAGCCATCCCTTGCATACGGAGTTTGGAGAAGTGGGTCTGAGGGCCAAGGGGGGTCGAGATCGCAATCCGACACGCAGTCGTATCTGCCGCTGATTGCCAAGCCGATTCCGCTTTCTCAAATGCTGCATATTCGTCAAAGACGATGAAGCGGGTTCTGCCACCACGACCGACGTGACCAGTGGACGCTTGCCCGAATATCGTACTACCGTTCATCGGGTTCACGATTGACAAGTGACGTGAGCAGTCACCACCTTCACTGAAGCGAGCAGGGTCAATACCACTCAGCCATTCAGGGCATCTTTGCAGCATATACCGGATCTTCCACATGACTGTACTGGGGTCGCCTTTACGGTCCACCAGATCCTCTACACGGCTTACCACGATCATTTGGGACTCTGGGGTAAACAGAAGGGTCCAAGCCATTAGAGCGGCTCCCAGCCACGAACAGCCCATGTCACGAGACTTGTCCAGTAACACGTCGCTTCCGCTGTCAATGCCACTGACTAGCCTTTGTAGGGTTGTTACCTGAACCGGATATAGGGCAAACGGATAGTGCGGGGTTGTTACTGTTAACGTCGCGTGCGCGGGCCGGGATCTGCCCCCCGCCCCCCCCGTCTCTGCCACCTCGCCCGACCTATCAACATTGACCCCCACTGATCTGGTCCGTCCATCTTCCCCGACCTCCCGCAGCCGGTATGTCCATCCATGTGCTGCCACCCAGTAGGGAAGACTCCTTGCACACCGTGCCCGCTCTGTCTCTGGAGCCACCGCCCCGTCCCTCACTGCCTCCCGGAGGGCCAGCCTCCACCTTGACAACTCAGCCACGTCAGAAGGAACGGACAGCCCACCGCCGCAGTCCAGCCGGCCACCGGCCCATTCCAGCGGAGCGACCTCCGGTTCCCTGCTCATACCAGTATTGCTCGCCATTCCTTCTACATCGTCCATCTTTATAACTCCCTGCTTTGGCAGCACTTCAGGCCACCTCTCAAAATTAATTCAAGAAAACTCCGGACTTTCCCGAAAAATGACTTGCAACACTGGTGAACCTTCCTTAGGGTTCACAAATCGAGATTGGGAACGGCAGTGTGATTGCCCGCCTCGATCTTCAAACTGGGCCTTCGGGCTTCTTTGACAACCGAACACTTCGCTGACCTCAGTGGTCCCCTCCACTGGTGCCATCCAGATCCGAGCAGAACAGCCGGTTGGAGTGTCAGCAAGAACACCACCACTCAAATTCAGGTGGTGACCGGGACACCGGTCGCCACCTCTTCTTACAACGCTGCACATCGCAGCAGTCTACTTCATTCCAACTCACAGGAATCTCACCATGTCTGACACCATCACCCAAGTCACTTCATACCACTGCAACGGCTGTCCCATCTTCCAATCTCGCAAGACCTCAGACGGCTGGGTTGTCTTGGTCCAATGGGGCGAAAGTTGGCACGATTATCGATACGCCGTGGCCTTTGTCCCCGACTTCCACATTGAAGAAGATTTGACCGCATGGGCCTACGCCCACTACTTCACTGACTTGGAAAAGGCTGAAGCCGACTTCCGAGACAACTTCTGATCCATCACAGCCCTCCATCGGGTGCCCTGCGGGGCATCCATTGGTCTGCTCTGACCCACTAACTAGTCACACTACTCACGGAGAAAACTCATGTTTGACTGCATCTGCAACTGCCTCCCTGAAGGCACCCTGTACGGCCTTGTTGACAACGGCGTTCTGATCGCCGGTGCCTACCTTGGCCTCGAACTAGATGGATGGCTTGCCGAGAAGATTGGCAAATACGCTCGCCCCGGCCTCGGTGCCATCATCGGCGGTGCCATCGGCAACCTTGTCTCTGACGTTCTCGGTGCTGTCACCGACCCTGCGATCCTGCCCATGGTGGGTGGCATCGCTCTTGGCTGCATTCTTCCAATGACCCTCATCCCCGTCATCGAACGGGCCATCACTCGCAACGGAGATTCCAAATGAACTACGCAATCAAATTCATCAACCATGATGGCAAACGCGAGACTCTTTGCCTCACTTCGGATATCAACATTCTTTCCGTGGGTCTGTCTTCGACATTTCCGGGTGCTGAATGCTGGGTCAAAGGCGACAGCGGAACATGGCGGCACGTCTTCACCGAAGGCAAAGAAGGCATCGCGGGTGACGCTCCAGATCACTTTGCCGAATACATCCATCTGATGCTCGAAGTGAAAGAATGGGGTAGCAGGGTTCGCAAATACAGAAAGCAACAAGACTCCCACCCAGACATTTTGCGGGCCTTGATTGACGAGTCAAAAGCCAAACAGGATGAACTCGCTGACTTCGATCTTGCAAACCGGTATGGCGAATGCGACTTTCGCCCGCATTGGATGTGATCCACAGTCCTCAATCGGGTGCCCTGCGGGGCATCCATTTGCCGACTCTGGCTTATCAACTCACCTCAACTCACAGGAGATTCACCATGAAAGAAATTGGGGACTCACATCAATTTGCCACGGAAGGGATTCAAGCCCTCCAAAAGATTTACGGGGTCGCACCCAAAGGCTCCAGCAGACGGTGTCCACTCCGTACGACGCTGACAGACTTCTTCACTGATGTCATGCACCTGCTGGGCCACGCAGAAACCACACGGCTGATCGACATCGCAGGCGATCACTGGGAAGAGGAGCGTGCCAAATGACCCGCGACGAACAAGTCCTTCGGACCACAATCAAAATCGAGATCGAATTGACCGGCAACCAAGTGCGGGCTTTGCAAAGAGTGAAGAACGAACACATGATGGATGTCTCTGACACCAATTATGAGGCCGGAAATCTAATCACTGAAATCAGTGATGTCTACGACGATCACTTCCACAACGACATGATTCGCCCTGACTGGGACGATGAAGGCGATCCCGCACCTGCGGTCACCTTGACCATGCTCGACTGACACTGCACCCCATCACCCCCAAATTATTCTGGGGGTATTGGCTTGCACTGCTAGTCAGGCTTGCTACATTACTCACTTAACAACTGGGCCACGTTGGCCCCCAACCTTTAGGAATCTCACCATGTCTCACGAAATCACCTCTACTGATAACGCCGTCTTCGCCAAAACTGCTGCATGGCACGGCCTTGGCACTGTTCTCCCCGAACACACCACTGCACACGATGCATTCAAGCGTGTGATGGATTGGGAAGTCGAGTCGCAAACCCTGCTTCGCAAGACTGCCGATGGCAAGATTGTCGAGTGCGGTCACAACGCCGTCGTTCGCAAGGACACCGACTCCGTTCTGGGCTATGTCAGCCCGTCCTACAAGCCGTTCCAGAACAGCGAGTTTGCTGCGTTCGTCGAGCAGGCATGTGGCGGGGCCAAGTTTGTCGAGTCCGCCCTGACAATGCGTGGCGGACGGATCATCGCCATGCTGGTTGACCTCGGTCGCACTGCAATCGAGGCACGCGGAGCAGTCGATGAACTGGCCCAGTACGCCATGTTTACCACGTCACACGACGGCTCGATGGGCCTCAAACTTTGCGACACCAACATTCGGGTTGTCTGCAAGAACACTCACGAGGCTGCGATGGCAACCGGCAAGGTTGCAAGCCTGCGTCACACCGCCACCATCGACCAGCGTGCTGCTGCCGATGCGGCTGACTTCTTCGCTGGCACCATGAATAACCACAACGTCTTCGCTGTGAAGGCCGAGGCACTTGCCAACGTCGAGTTGTCGCAAAGCGACTTGGAGTTGTTCCTCACCAACCTCTACAACCGGCACGTCGGCAAGGTCATCATCAACCCCAAGACCAAGGGCGAGAAGAAGTCTGCGTCGATGGCAATGGACACCATCGCACAGTGGATGTCACTCTCGATGGGCCGCACTGCCAATGGCATGGAGCGTTCCGCATGGGCCGGGTTCAACGGTGTGACCGAGTGGATTGACCACCACCGCACGGTTCGTGGTGAAGCAGAGGATGCGAGCAACCGCACCTTCTCCCGCCTGCTGGGCAGCGGCAACGACCTGAAGGCCAAGGTCTGGAACGAAACCTGCAAGGCCCACCTGCCCAAGAAGAAGGAGGCCGTCCTCGTCGGCTGACCTCCGCACGACTCCCCACCTGTCCCCTCCACGGAGGGGGCGGACTGGGCAGCCCTGCTGCTTATCTACTCACCCTAACTCACAGGAGATTCACCATGAGTGACTACGCGAAGAGGACACTGATCCTCAGTACCCAACGACTTCTCAACCCATCCAAGGACGATGTGCATAACCACTCGGAAATCCAAGACATGCAACAGTCGCTTCTCGAATTGGCAAAGCGTAAGCGTCAGATCGAGATCGAACGCATGGCACTGCACCGCAAAGAAGAATTCGACATCGACAGGCAAGCCCGTGCCATCAACAAAAAGATGGAAGCCAAGTGGAACAAGGCACGCCTTTCAAAATTCTACGGCGGTCAAACTGTGATCGCTCGCCAGCGTGGTGAAGCGGCAAGAGGTGGCCCCGATTGCCCAATGCACGAAGGCTTCATCGCCAATGGCGAGGGCGTGCGTGAGGGTGTGAAGGGCAGAGTCCTCAGGACGGTGTGTGGCCCACGCAACCAAGGCGTGTGGGTGCAATTCCCAAAAGAGTCAGGCATGGCTTGCCGACCTTTTGACTGCTTCTTCTATCGTCTTGACAGCATTGAGTGCAGCAAAGCCCTCGAACCTGCTGAAAGCGGCTGGGAAGGCTACCTCTTGGCAACGCTCACCGACATTCGGTCGCTCGCCCATCAGATCGTGCCGAAGCCAGCCAGTTGGTTTGGTGCAGTCCTCAAAAATGAAATGGAAGTCGAAGACTTCATGAAGTCCTGATCCACAGTCAGACACCAGCCCCCCTGCGGGGGGGCGACTGACCGACTCTGGTCTATCTACTAACCCCAACTCACAAGGGAATCTCAAATGTCTACTCTCAAAACTTACTGGAATGGCAACCGCCACGATGACTGCACCAAGATGAAGGCCCGTCAAAAACGGATTCATGCCGAAGTCCCTGACTCCGGGTCGGCTAAACACATCGCGGTTGACTGCTGGCGTGAAGTCCAAAACATCTACTACGACCTGTTTAACAACGGTGCCTGCAACTTGGTGTCGGCACCCTTTCCGTTCGATGACGCAGAGCAATTCGATGACGATGACCTCGACACTGATGGCTTGGAGTACCGCATGCAAGCCGTCGAGAAATTCATGGGCGAAGACTCATGGCAGTGCGTTGAACTGCGTGATGCAGCCATCCTCTGTGCCCAGAACAGCACGGCCTTCTACGACAACGACGAGGCAATCTTTAAGTTGGAATCGTGCATCGACTCGTTCCTCAACACTTGTTACATCAACCGATTTGGTGCAGAAACGGAGGCAACCAAATGACCAAGCCAAAATTCACGGGCGACCAGCCCAGCGTTGAACTCGCCAAGCGGTTCGGGCACAAGCGTGTCCGGGTGTACCGAAACCTAAACAACGGGATGCTGTCAGTCAAGGATCATTATTTTGACAGCCCCACCTACGGGAAGGTGATCGCTTACAGCAACAAGGTACTTATCAGAGGGGCTGACTTCAAAGTCAGCAAGGCCGGTCACAACCGCGTGCTGCGGGAGGGCCGGAAGCATGTTCACGCCTATGTCGAGGGCATCCTGTCTGACATCGTCCCCCACGAACTTCATGGGGAATCAACGTATGTCTCGTATCGAACCGAACGGCGTTGGGGTCCACACTTCAGAGAAGTTAGCCTTACCACCCCGGAGTCACCGTTTGGCAAAATCGCCAAGTCTGCTATGTGGGCCTATTTGACAACAGGTGCCCAGACAGCCATGGATGTAACTTGGCAACACTAACCCCCACTCACAAGGAACTATCATCATGTCCGATTCAAACTGGCCCAAATGCGTATCGCTGGGCAAGCCCTACATCAAAGTCATCCTCCGGTTCTGGACACCCGAAAGTGGCATCCGCGAACAGGAGACTTTCATCCATCCAAGGCAGCCGCAAAAGTCCAAGGCTGTAATGGATCAAGCCGAGAATGACTTCTCCGTTCACTGCTTCGCCTTTAACTGCGAGGCCGCACTGATGACCGAAACAATTGATGGACACATCAAAGTCATCGCCCACCACACCGACTTCGATTGGGACAGCCAAGTGCTGCCCGAAGACGCAATCGAGTGACGCTCACCCCTACCCCAAACGGCATTCTCAGCCGTACTTTCACAAGGAATCTCACATGCTCACCACACTTTTTCTATCGCTCGGCCTTGCTGCCAATATCAAGTTGACTGACTTGGAATGTGCCATTTGGCAGGTCGAGTCAGGCAAGAAACTCACGGGCGACAAACCAATCCTTGGTGACTGGTGCCCACGTCGCAAGAGGTTTATGTCACGAGGCCCGCTTCAAATATCTGAGGATTATCACACAGACTCAGGTGTCAAGTTTCCATACCACATGGTTGATGACTTGGAGCATGCAGTGCTGACCATGCGTGGCTTTATGAAGCGTTACGCCCGCGAAGATCGCAAGCCTGCCGGCATGTCTTGGAACGAGATGAAAGCCCGCATGCACAACGGTGGCCCGCGTGGTCACTGGCGTATCGAAGCAACTCAGCAACATTGGGAAAAAACCCAAAAGGCTCTTGCTGACTGTAACTAGCCTTGCTACATTTCAAATCCACCCCAACGCTTGGCGGCGGCACTCCCCGCTGCCGTCAGGCTTTGCCTTCGGGCGACAACTCAACAACTTTCGCACCCCTCGCCAGTCTGGACGTTCCTGCTGGCGGGGGGCTTTCACTCACGGAGAATCAAATGTCTCAATTCACACAGCCCGATACCCAGTCGGTCATCAACAATCAATTCCAACACGTCACCATGGCGAGGCTCCGGCACGGGGCCAGCGTGGTCAGCATCAGCCGCCTCTACCACGATCCGCAAACCTTGTGGATCAAGATTGCCTCGCGTATTGCAGCGTGCATGGTGCAGGTCGCAGCCACCGCCAAGGTGTCCAAGCCGTACATGCAGATTCCTACTGACCTTCTGGAACACCAAGATCCTGTGACTGCAACCATGAATGCACAAGTGGCGTTCGCAGTCAGTGATTTCTTTTACCACCAGTGCGACAGCGATGTCAAAAGCACTACTTGGACTGAGGCGTTCAATGTCATCAACCAAGAATGCGAGGACTGGGGGTACGAGCGTATGAAACTTCCCGGCTTTTACGAGCAAGATGGTGTACCTGTGAAACACCGTGGCACCCCATACGACGAACGACGATCACGCTTTATGGAGAACATCTAATGAAACCCTCACTCACTAAAGCACGCATCAAACTGCTGCTCAACATGGTTCGCAAAGAGATCGCACGGGAAGAACTGGAAGTCGCAAAGAGACGTGTAGACCAGATCGAATCCATGTCGCGTGGCAGGCCAGTCCAATACACGCCAGCACTTCGTGAATTGAGGGCCACCTACATCTGGCTTGAGAACCAACTTGGCAAACGTTCGGGTTACATCCAATGACGATGTGGGAGAACGAGGATGACCGGGGCCGCGAACGTGCGGCCTTCGGTTTCATCCAAGA
>CESX01003539.1_pt1 | contig 15865 bp, 9 predicted proteins | sample 326941 | NCBI WGS metagenome assembly CESX01 (sample SAMEA2622357, study PRJEB7988) | marine metagenome | isolation source: saline water (ENVO:00002010), including
ATTTACAGGTTGCTCTGAAGTAATAGGTACAGCACCGTCTAGTGGGACCATTAGTCAACACAGGCTTCAACTGGACTTACAGGCAGGCTCAACTAGCGGGGACCAAGCCCGTTTAAAGGACTGGTGGCTTGACCATGAAATGGGAATAATCTACTTCAACAATTCCTACCCTTTCTTTGAATTCAACGCAATTAAAGTTGCTTATATCTACGGAGAGCGTTATTTGGAAAAGGCTATCGAAGAAGCGGCTACAAAATTAGTTGCAACTGATTTACTCATGTCCGATGACCGTTCAGTGTTAATACCTGAAGGCTCTCAAAATGTAGACCTTGGTGCAAAGATTCAGATATTCCGTAATCAAGCCAAGGCTATTTTAGGTAGATATAAGGAGATAGTGGTGTTTGAATGACAGCGGAATACACTGAAGCACTCGACTCTATTATTGCTGTATTAGGTGATTGGAATAGGGCTAACACTGAAAATATCAAACCGGTCATTATCGATATTGCAGACCATAGTCCTGAGCGTGGTAAGCGTTTGGATTTACAGCGTAGTGACTTTGTACTATGTTATGAAACTGCACATAGTGAAGAGCAACCCGATTTGTTTTACAACTTCGTCACAACTAGAGTAAACATTACGGTTGATATGAGAACTGCAGTTAGCAGAACTAGGTTGCGCAAAATGGAAGACGAAATGCGTCGACTGATACATGTAAAGCGTAAAGGTGATGGAGTCAACTTTGACAGACTGATTCTTAAGACTCGTACCGATCTTAGTGACAGAACTAAGCGTTTGTTTAGGCACACGTTCCAAGTAGAGGTAGTCATACTAGCGGAGTTGATACCATGAGTGTTAGTTCCCATTACAAAGGTGATGTCTCTGAAGTCACGATGGGTCACGAAACGGGGCTTTACATTGAACACAACGAACCTTTAACTTGGTCGGCTACTGATGGCGCTGACCATACAGAATTTACATTTGCAACTGCAGCCGGTGCTACAGGTTCAATCGGCTCTAATACAAATGCAGGGGTACTGCGTGTTCCAGTAGGCATGTTGATTGGCACTAAAATGACGTTTCACGGCGACACCGGCAACTTTTCAGCGCACTATTATGAAGCAGTTAGTGGTAAAATATTCAGCATTATAGACCATACATTTGAATCCGGTGTAACTAAAATCAAAATAGTTCCAAAGATGAATCTTGGAGGGACTGTTAATAGCGCTGCGTCTGATGTCATTTGTGTACATTCTCTTGGAATGCCTACTATTGGGGTAACTACTGCTATCAACAGTAGTGCTGCTGCCTCTGCTGAAGTTTGCTTAATCGACCAGTTCATAGGGCTTTCATCATTCATAACTTTACCTGATATGACTGTAGACATACACAAGTATCACATTGTAGGTCTAGGTAGACAGGTCGCAGTGCAACAGACAGGTAAGGTTCACCACATGGGCGGTGTGCTTGAGATGCCACTACATAGCCCGCGCTGGCTGTACTACAGCCTTGGCAGAGAAGTTGTAGATGCTTACAATTGTGGGTCTAATCCAACAGGCCACAGTTCTAAAACTGGCCTTACTTACACTGTCGCACCCGGCCAAACTTTTATCGATTTGAACAATCTTGCCTTTGGCTCTGCTACAGCAGCAGTCGGTGACTACATACTTATTAAAGACACAACAAGAACTCCAACGGTCACTTACAAGACTCCTGATATCGCTACCACCGATTTTTGGCCTCCTGCTAGCGGCGGTAGTTTGGTTTCTGACGCTCATCATTTTGAATTTACTGAAACTAGTGAGTGTCGTAGAATTGCTGCCATAGAGCCTTTGGCTAGTGGTCACAGAATATTTGTTGACGATCCTTGGCAATTCGAGCATAACGGTGATGAAATTCTTTTAAGAAAGTATGATTCAACAGGGCCAAGTATTGCTACAACAAAGGACATAACAAACCCAGTCAGACGTTTATTATTTTCAAGTGATACTATTCCATCGTTCTGTTTAGAGCATAGTATTCGTAATAGAGATGTTGGGTCTTATAGCACAGAGCAAACGGCAAATGTGCCGGGTGGTGCTAATGACAGTAAACAATTGACTCGTATATTTAGAGGCTGCAAAGTTGTCGAATACGAATTGTCATCTACTGTAGACGCTGAATTAAGATACAGGTGTATATTCGATGCTCTATCCACCTACACTGATACCGGTAGGCTAGAATCATCGAATAAGGGTGATAGATATATCGCTCATAGAATGTTTCAAAACACCGCAACTGATGACGCATCAAGAAAGGCATCGGGTATAGCCAGCGGCTCTGAGAAACCATTTATGTTTTACAATGGTAGTGTGGAGGCATTTGGTTCTAGCCTTGGTATGGTTAGTGCGTTTGAATTAAGAGGTAAAACCGGTGTGGAGTTGTTTCACACAATACAAAGTAATCCCGTCGCAGAAACTCTTGACACAAACAACTTATCTACTAAACAAGTTCCGTTTGGCGGCACAAGAAACGCTTCAATAATTCGTGAGGGTCGTGAAGAGTTTGAAATGGAAATAGACGTAATACTGACTGATGCAACTTTGCTTCATCGACTGCGCAGCCATCTTGAGACTGGTGGCACGGTTGGTGAAACTGGTAACCTAATACATCTTCATTTTACAAAGCCAATTGTTAGCGGCGGTGGCGCTACTGCTCAATCACTTAGAATCCTCATAGACGATTATGTTATTACTGAAGTACCTATTCCCGTACCTGATGGAATGGGACTATTGCATTCCAAAATTAGGCTGGAGCCGAGAAATGTCAAGGTAATCAGTCAAGATACGTTATACCATTGTTGAGTTGAGAATATGCCGATGAAGTTTTGGAGACCTCTTCATCCTCGTATTGAAATAGATGTTATGGACGAAGAAGAAGAGGGAGGAGACTACCTCTTCGACCCCGAAGCAGGAAGAGCCAGCGATAATCCGTTCGCCCATCTTGCTTTACAGGATGCCCCCGAACAGGCTGCATCCGAGGACACAGTGAGTAAGTATGTCGCAGGAGAAGAAGAATAATATTGAAATTGAGATAAATGGGTTACTTCATAAGATATCAGCAAAGCCCTTGACATTTTTTGATGTTCAAGCAGTGGCACCTTTGCTGATGAGTGGTACTATGGACTTCTCCGATTACTGGCGACATGCTTTCAATCATTGGCTAATTTACGACGATTACTTTGATATAGAAAATCTAACTCCTCAAGAAGGCCAAGCACTCACTGCCTTACTTCCTGACCCTAACGAGGTGATGGAGTGGTTACTTTTTCGGGAGTCGAAGTCGGACAAATCAAACACTTCATCAACGGCAGACCCGTTGCAAACCGACTTCGTTACCGACGAGAAGGTATGGAATACCTCTTAATGACACATTATAACATGGGGCTGAAAGAAGTGAGGAACCTAAGCATAGAGGATGCCAAACAACTTTTGTATTGGGCGCAGGCCTCCAATGATGATTCAGAGGCTTCAGCAAACGCAGTTTACTTGGGGTATGACATTGTGCCACCATTGGAGGGAAGCAGATGACTACTATTACGTGCTTAGTTTGCAATAGCCAAGAAATGGAAACTGATACTGTAATTATGCAAGGTAAGTGGAGTCGCTTAGTTAATTATTCAAATAAAAAGTATGATGCTATAAGTTGCAAAAATTGTGGATATACAATGTTATTCAAGCAAAATTCTAAATTTAGCATACTTGAGGCTATTATAGGGTGAATTAAATGGTAGACGGCAACATAGATCCTAGAAGCGTAGAAGCGATGGAGAACTTCAAAGACTATACTGAAGAAGCGCAAAAGAATATGAAGGCGTTACAAGAACAAATGGACAAATTTACTAACTCTATGGCTATGACTAAAATGCACAGTAACGACCTGAGAGAATCGCTTAGGCAAACTAGTAGAACTGATGGATTTAGTGAATTGACTAGTCCTTCCACTGAAAGAGCACAAGCCGGAGGAGCAAGTCCCCAAGAGTCTCCGGGAGATGTTACCGTAAATTTACGAATAGATGTTAGCGGTGTCACTGACAGGAGCGATAAAAAGACATTGGCTAAAGAGATAAGCGCTATGGTTCAGAAAGAATTGCGTTCTAAGATTGGTGGCCCGCTCAACCAAAGCGGTTTTAGTAGGAGTGGTTGAAAATGGCTGACGGGGAGAGGGTACCTGTGCGACTTGTACAGGAAAATGGAAATACTATCTCCCTAGATGCGACTAGCATAGACATGGTTGTAGAAAGGCAGCAATCTGCGTTTGGTATACCTATAGCCGATGCAAAGAAAATGGCAATCGATCTTAATCAAGCAGTGGTTGGATTTGAGATACAAGGTGTGTTTACTGATGATGAAGGGCAGGAAGTAACATCACAAGCAAAAGCCGTAGTTGATTTACACCACACTCAAACACTTTTTGATGGTGATGTTGAAAGTGCTTATGCTGAAACTAACACTGGTGGTAAACAAAGAAAACGAAGTAGTAGTAATCGGTTACTTGATTTTTTTAACGAATTTACATCTTTATTTGAAAGGAAGAAAAAACAGAAAAAAGACTGGCAGAAGTGGCACGGCAAATACATGTCATTTCCAGTTGCATACTGGATAGAGCAAAAAGGAGGCATACCTATTACTTCAGGTTTAGTAGCAAGATTCAATGCAGACTCTTTATCTTTAACTCATGGGGCGACGGTTGATACTTGGTTGGATTCTGTTTCTAATATAACCGCAAGCAAGGTAGGTTCGCCTATTTACAAAAAGCACGGTATAGGTGGACAACCCTATGTTTCCTTTGATGGTTCTTCAAGGTTTGACATTTCATTTGACGCTAAGTTAAATCCCAGTGACATGACTATCTTTGCAGTAGCCCAAACGACAAACGACAATGGGGCTGCTCAATCTATAATCGTTAGTCGAGAAAGCACTAACGAAGGCTACGCTCTATTTTACAATATGACAGGTTCTGCAAATGAAATTAAGTTAGATTATTACAATTCAGGGACCTCTGACTTAGAAAGTGGTAATGGAACTGTTTCGACAAGTTCACCCAATATAATTGCAGCGAGAGTGCCTGCAATTGGTACAAAACAATTGTATCAAAATGGTGAGTCTAAAGAAAGTTTTGGTGGTACTTACAATAATTCAGATGCTGCTACTACATTCATAGGTGCGAGTGATAGTAGTACTTCTAATCCGTTTGTTGGGAACATTTACGAAATCGTGATTTACAATAGAGAACTATCTCTTGGCGAAATGTTTCAAGTAGAAGGGTATCTATCAAGCAAATACAACATACCCTTACTTGGTCCTTTAGGTGGCGAACATCCGTATAGATTCTTTAATTTCACAGAGGACACAGATTCTGTAAAGGTGGTATTTGATGCTGAAAGAGTTGCATCTAAAAATGAACCTTATGGCTTTGTTAATAAAACGCGAAGGATGACAGGTGTCAATGTCGATGGTGGTGCTAGTGGTAGTAGTGGTGATGGCTCTTTTACATTACATGTTGACGGAGCCGATCCAAGAGAGTGGCTAGAGACAACTAATAGCACCGCAAAGTACCACATTACATTGAGAGACCCTACTACTGAAGCCTTTGTAGCAAATTCTGAAGGTGTTAGATTAATAATGGAGGTACTTTCTATTACTTCATCTACTCGAATAGTTTGTAAAATCATTGCTGGAGGAGGAACAATTGCTGATGACCTTGAGGTATGGATAGCACCTTGTCAAAATTTACCAATTGAATACGAATCGCCACTCCACGGTAACCCTGTATTAGTCATACCTATTGAAAATGCCTTTGAAGAAGTTACCGCCCAAGGCCAAACTTTTAGTTTCGTTAATTATCCAAATTACGAAAATGGTAGTTCTAGGACTGAAGGTTTGTCGCAAATCCCTACTCATCCTAATCTACATGGCGAAGGCAAAAGAGCAGATGAATTCATTACTTATCAATTATCAAAGTTGTTGACATCTACTTTAGAAATCAGTGAGAGGGCAGTAAACGCCGCTGGCGATAAGACGATGGATAAAGTGTTTACAACCGCTATTAAAAAGAGTGGGGATGGTTTTGAAACTCGGTTGGAAATAACTCAAGTTCATGCTACATCACTTGGTACGGTTGCTGGTGAAATACGTCACAATTTTGGAGTTGGAATTTTACCTACGGTGCAAGGGTTTACAGGTGGCAAAGCAGGCAAAAAGGTCAAGTCTGCTGGGGATAAGGTACAAGACATTTTGGGTATACTTGGTAACAGTAACAGTTTTGATGTAACGAAGTCAAATAATAGTTTAGGTAATTTTATTTTGAATGTTGCTAGCCTTGCTACGCAGACTTTTTATGGCGAAAGAAACAGAGGAGATTACATATATGCAATTCAGATACCATATAACAGTAATGTTACAAAGGGTAACAGTAGTTTAGATGCTCAGGTAGCACAGAGAAATCACTGGGTAATGACTGATGATGCCCCGACATTTGAAAAGATGTCAGTTAGTAACGACACTCACGCATCAAAGGACTATGCGCCTGAGCATGATAATAGTAGAAGAAATGGTATACACGGAATAATTACTGACTTCCATGTTCACAGAGATGCTGAAATGAAAGCCTACGAATTTTCTTTAAAGTTTGTAGCAGCAAACGTAATAATTTGAGGAGATACAATGGCTTTACCAATCCGATTAATAGTTGGCCCTGACAACCTTATGGAAATACCATTAGAGGCTCAGTCTTTAGATATCACAGTAGATCGTAATGCCTCTGCTTTTCCTACTCCTAATAACATAGTAGGAAGGGTTGCTATTGATACTAATATACCCACTGTTGGTATAGAGATTGGTGGTATATTTCATGACGACACTAACAATTCATTTGACGTAGAAACAACAAGACCTGTAGTTAGCGGGGGAGACGTTGTGTTTAATTTTGCTTCGGCCATGCCTACTACTAATTTTGTAACTGCTGAAGACTTTCAAGAAAATATCCAATGGCATTTAGGTAATTTAAATGATTTTCATGTAATACAGTTTCCAAAAGATTTCGCAAAGTCTACATCTGCTCCTACAAGCAATATTGATATTGATGATATTGAAGATGGACAAATATACTCCGACATGCTGAAATTGCTAAATTTAGAGTCAAACGTAGGAAATGACTCTATTAGTGCAGTAAATCATCCTTCTGCAGGCACATACTCTGCAGGCTCAACTAGCATAGATGTAGACCAAGGTGTTAATTTTAAAGTAAAGGATAGAGTACATTTGGCAAACGGGACTTTTGTTGGAACAATAACGGGTATCAGCACCAACACTTTGACTTTTAGCGAGGGTACAAAGGTAGCATTACCAAACAATACAGATTTGCACTCATTTAAAACTACGGTGTTTAGTTCTACAGGTCAAGTAATAGGAAGTGTGGTAGATTTTGACGTGAAATTGAATGGTTACCCTGCTACAAAAATGGTCGTCGATAAAATAAAATTAGATGGTTTTTTTCAACCGGTTTATAAAGACGTAAAATATTACTTAGTCGTCAATGGAACTGCCCCTCCCTTAGAAGAAGTGCTTCACGACAAGTCTATATTTCTGTACCCTAATTATTGGAGAATAGATTTGATAAGTAAATCTGAAGGAGAAGGTAACGGTGTATGCAACGGTCCTGAGCCTATTGCTGTAAGATTAAAGTTTTCAAATGATATGGCCCATGCTGACTATCAAAATCAAAAGTTTGCTAATGTCCAAGTCGCAGGCTCTCACCCTTCAATTATACAAGAAGGTAGACACTATGAGCAGACTAGCGGCGGCATTAGAATTGCAAGCAGTAGAGGTAGGGATGTCATAGTAAAGGTCCCCATTGGTGGTATCAGCACTCATGCTGTAAACGGCAATCCTGCTAGTACACTTGCACTTATTGTAAAGAAGGCACTTGAATTGACAACTGACGCAATGGATGTAGGCTTTATAGATGAGGGGACAGGTGAAACTATACCTGATGCATTTAGTGTGCAAGTTTCAGGACCCATACTAAAAGTAAAACAAAAGGTAAGGCCAATTAATGCAAACTTAATGTCGGTTTTAGAACCTTGTGCGAGAATTGGCTCGGCTGAAGACTACAATTTTGGCAAAGCCTTAGCGCAGATAGAATTCTTTACAGACAATTATGGTATTTATTCAGTTAGCGCAAACGCTAAATCTGCTGGGGACAAGGTGCAGGATTTAATAGGCTTAGTCTCCAACGCTAAAAAGAATAGAGATTTGATTAGAGGAATACAGATACCTTATGATAGTTTGATACAAAGTGACGCAGTTACGCCGACTGCAAGGAACTTTTTCTTGACCTTTGGAGAGCAAGATCCTGATGCTAAAGGTTCAGCAGGTAATACACTTGATGCAACACATACTATGATACCGGGACTCTTACCCGGTGATTTGGGTGGCGATCCTCTTGAAGACAAAGGTTCAGGCATTTTAGATAATATTGCTGAATTTGGTGAAGCAATAGGTGCTATTGCCTCGTTTGTAAAGAACTTTATTGGTGACACATTTATTACATTATTATCAGATCCGCATGGAAATGATGGTGGAATAAGAATTATTCCTGAAAAACTACATGTACGCTATGATGCTGGCAATAATTACTACGCGTTTAATTTGAGATTATTAGCGTCTGACTTTGTAATAGGGGTGTGAAAATGACTATATTGATTGACCCCGGACACGCTTTGCTTTTCAACGGTATAACTGATGGTGTAATAGTTCCTCCTAACTTAAACGTGGTACACGGTAAAAATGACGAAACTGTAAAAACATTACCAAATGTTTTACGTTCGTTTACTTTAGAAACTTGGATTGTGCCCGACTGTGGCGGAATAGTTTACGAATACGAAAATGTGATGCGATTAAGTGTGGGTACACCATCCAGTCCTGCACCTGCTACATTTGAAATCAATTTAGAAAATGTCGCTGCCGGTACTACTAGTGTGTACACACTGGGCAGTGCCAAACCAGTGCACAGCCCTAATGGAGAGTTAGCATACTGGGACGGCGTTTTGTTTCCTACACCGAGTCTGACGTTACACAATTCCTACATTTATACAGATGCAGCAGTGAATGATTCGACTGCATTAAACGATGGACATAGAGAGTTATTAAATGTAACAATTACCTTTACGGGTAGAAGATTGACAATGCATATTAACGGCGATTTAGTAGTTTCAAAAGCATTTGACGAAATACAACAAGTTGTTTTGAATCCATCTAACATGTTCCTTGGTGGCAAAGGTGGTGAATATAGAGGTACTATAGAGGCGATTCACCTTTCAAGAGGGGTAAAGCCATCCGGTAAAGTTGCTTATGCTCCTGTAAAAAGCGATGACACAATTGCTCTTTGGAGGTTTGAAGAGCCAATCGAACCTATTACCACACAAGTAGCCACACCCTCAATTTCAGCATCTACTAGTGCGAGTTCTACAATCAATATAGGTACGGCTGCTGCTAAAGCGTTAGCCAAACAATTAGCAGGCATAGATACTACTGATAGTATAGATTTTACGACTACTTCTCCGTGGAACTCACAAGGATCTTATACTGTGAAAAAACATGCCGCAACTTCAACTAGTGATATTAGCATACCGAAAGTACCTTACAACATAATTGTCAACCCCCTTGGGTATGATTCCAAAACTGGTAAACCTACTACTAAAGCCCCTGAACGCTTACGTCTAATGGCAATAAATGGAGGGGCTGGAACAATAACTGTAGAATCCATACACCTTGATTTTAGTGCTACCTCTAATGGAAGAAGAGGGGCATTACAGGCACACGACGCTGGCATATTCGTTATAGTTACAGGAGATTGCATAGTTGATGGTGGGAATGGCAATGAGTTTCAGCCACAGGGCAGCGGCACCCAGTTTTCTCATAGACAAGGACAAGTGTGCATTGATGAAAGTGATTTTGAAAATCACGGTATAATGTTTTCAATGAGTATGGCGATAGATTCTGATAGTTACAATAAGTTTTCAGCGTCTTCTGTCAATCCCGGTGACGGTTTCTACATCGGACATGCTGCTAGACATACGCTAAATCATGTCAAAAGTCATCCATTTATGGGTATGTTACCACCAGTATCAGACTTGGTTGTAGATAAAAAGTTAGATGCTTCGGCTGATGTAATCTCTGCTTCTTTTGAATCTCAATATGCTAATATCAAAGATATAGTTCCAATCAATTCTAAAATTAGTGCTTATGATTCTGATATTAGTAACCCAATTACCAATTTGTCATTTAGTACAAAGGTTAGTCAAGTTATAGAAAACGGAATGAGTGATATCTCTGACACACAAAGAGGTATAATCGGTATAGGTGGTACGAATTTTGATTCAAGTTTGTTTAGTTTGAAAAAAATAGGTGGTAATTCTACATTAAATGATTCAGTAGAAGCATCTAGGCATTTAGTGCCATCAGATGAGCCTAGAATAGCAATACTAGATTTACCTTCATTGTCTACTTACAACTACGCTCCACTTGTACAAATACACTACAATGCAGTTTGTCATAATCCTGAAAACTTTTCTGTGGCCGCTGCATCTAGGATAGACTCTTCATTTACCAGCACATCTACAACCATTAAGTTAGAAAGTATCAAATCGTTTGGTAAAGATGGCGCTGTTTTACCTGCATCTAATTTTTCCATAGATGGGACAGCGGCAACTACTGATGGAAGTATAACTGCTACACTAAACCATAGCACTAAAAAGGTAACATTCAGTGCTGCTACTGATTCAGCATTTCAATCAGTTGACATCACTGGCGCAATCGTTAGATTAAGTATGAATGGTCCATCATTAATGGTGACAAAAACTGTACCTGACGTAAGCACCATCGTTACAGGCAGCACGTCGATTCTTGATCTTATCCACACTGCATTAGATACGGGGGACTTAGATATACACTCTCCCGGAGGCAGGGTAGAAATTGATATGCCTGAGAACTTTGGTTTCACAGAGGGTGATTTAGAAGGTGATACCGAAGAGGGCACCGTAGCAGAATCAAAATTAGATTTTACCCTTTGTCCTGAAAATTATCTCCCACTGACTTCAACAGATACTCCGGCTAAAACTCCGCAGAGTATAGCCGTTGCTAATTCTGACTTATCTACAAAAAGTTCACAGTTTAGTAAAGTAATCATTGCGCCAAGTTATGCACCTAATAATATAGAAGAAGTAGAAGATATGGCGAGGCAGTTACCCATCAACCGTAGAGTTAGGACTGGCTTACTAATTAACAATAACGGAGGCTATGCTGCTAACACTACCACTGCATTAACTGTAGACGGTGTAGATGCAAGAACCATATTTGTTGACGGAGATATAGTTTACAAAGTAGACGGTACTGTTATTGGAACGATTAATCACACTGTTACTGAAACTACTATTAGAATATCGGGTAGTGGTGGTACAGCGGTTGCCTTGCAAGACAACGAAGAACTGTTTGTCGGGCCAATAGAACTAGGGAAAGGTACAACCAATCAATCTACAGCGGCTTATGAAGTATTCGACATTATTGAACATCAAGTTTTAGGACAAAAGGTAGTGCTTACTATTTTGCCTAGCGATCGTAGGCGCTTTACTCAATTAGCAAAGTTAAGGGCAGACTCTTCTATGCCTAATTCAATATCAATAGAATATCTTGTTTCAAGAGGCAGAGTTTTGTCATTCGGCGATGAGGCTGATGGGACTTCTAGTCTGTTAGCCTACGGACTTGTATCTGATATTGCGAGTGCTAGTGTTAGTGCAAAAGGCGATGGAGCACCCGATTCGCACATAGTGAAAGAAATTATGCCCGGTGCTCCTGTTGTTACAGTTATGCTGGGTGGTGCTGGTCAAGGTGCAATCAACACAAAAGAAACATGGAATCCAAGCCCTACTGCTAGAATGGCTTGGAGCACAAGGCGCGATTGTGTGACGACTGGCACTGCTGTAGATACTAGTGCTAGAACTATTACGGTAACCCCACTTAACAATCGTGCGACTGATTTACAGTCTTGGGGTACATATTGTTTCCCAAAGGTAGGTAGAGTTTATCTTGAGATGCCAAGGACTGATATAAATGAAGCAATCCGTTTTGCTTCTGCAGAGTATGCTTCAAAAACTGGCACGACATTTACATTTGCATCAGGTAGTCACCAAGGCACAGGTATGTTTGTTTTAGCAGATGGTAGTGAAGCAGATACGTTTACTGATTGGGTCAGTGGAGTAGAATCAATAAACATAGTTGGGGGTAACTTACATGTAGATGACAAGTTCCTTGAGGAATCTGTTTGTAATGACGGTACAACTATCAATGACAGGTTGTTCCAAACTCTTGACACTGTTCAGCACGACTATCAATTAGGGACACAGTATGCTAGTACTCGTGCATTGGTAGAAATACCTCTGTTTGAAGAGTTCTTTTTTGATAATCCTGACGAAGGTATATTTCCCGGTCCTGATAATACAATGAAAATACACATTGATGCTACAAGGACTGCTAGCAACTGGGCACCTAATCCAGTGGGCAGGAGGCACGAAGAAATTAGACCTCAAGACCCTGAAGTATTTGGTGCGTTTTCGTATTCAATAGCAACTAACGCCCATAGATCGGGAACTAAGATTACTGCTCCTTTTACTGATACGAGTGCTCCAATTTTGATTCATGTCGAAGATGCAAGTATATTCCCTATCCCTACCGCTGGCCCTACTGCTGTTGCAGGTATAGACGGCAGTGCTAGATTCCGCAGAGCATTTTTGCCGAGTGGAGAGTGGGTACTTTACATTGATAGAGATACAACTAACAATACAATCACAGCAGCATCAGCAGCAACTGCTGGTGGCAATTTTGCAATGAGCAAAAACTTCGTCAAAGAGTTCGCAGTGGGTGTGCAGTTAACTCCGGGTCCGGGCTATCAAGACATGTCTTATTCATCTATTGCTGACAACCCTCTCCTCAAGAGTGCTGGATATGAAGGTAGGCGTTCATTCTATTATGATAGGTCGAATGTAATGACGCAGGGTGGCAACGTAGACTACGGTATGAAACAGTATGTCAGCGCAGTTGAGTTTAGAGCAGGGCCTCGCGTAAATCCGCACCTTGATAGAATACAGAGTGGAAGAGCCAAAGGTATAGTAGAATCATTGAATACAAGCACTAACATTTTGCATCTTAAGGATGCAAGCCTTTTCCCTGAAAATAGAGAAGGAGTAAATGGCTTTGCTGGATATAGGTATAGACTAGCATTTAGAAACGCTAGTGGCACTTTGAATTATGCACATTATGCACAAAGAGCAGGGACAGTTTTCTCTCTTCTTCAAAGAGATGCAGGCTTTACGCCTTCTGAAGGCGATGAGATATTTTTGTTTGATATGCACGCTAGCCCTAGCACAATCTATCCTGAAGTTAAAGAAGGTGTATTTCTAAACAATTCTTGGGCTTATCCTTATGCTCCGGGAGGATTGCGTGACGGTGACACTGTTTGGATGAATATGCATTACACCAATCCTCATTCGATTGAAGGCTTGTTCTGTAAAAGTAGAGGCACACTAAACGAAGGTAAAGTTTGGACTGGTTTTAACGGCGGACAAGGTACAATGAATGCTAACCCAAGAAGTAGCACACCTTTAGAAAATTTCTTAATTGGTAATACTTGCGTTGAAACCGCTAAAAACTTTGTACAACATGTAAACAAAACCATAGAACTAAATTATGAAGCATTAGGTTTGTCGGCTGATTTAGCACCGACAGTTGCATATTTAGATCCTTATCAAGCAGACGACGAACATAGTCGTGTTTTGCTATATGATGTGGCACATGACCGAGAGTTCATTGCATTCCAAGATCTTTGGATGCAGGTTCAAAGTAGTGCTGATGCAACTAAGATAGGGGCGGCACCAAGTGGAACTACTGGTGCCATAGTGCACGATGACGACAACTCAGGTTCGTCATTAGATGTAGCGTCAGGTTTCCCAAGTCAAAGCAAATTCCTTACAGCCACCACTAAATCACAATTTATTGAAGCCGCCTACTCTCATCAAAGCACATGGAATGCTAGTACAGGCACAGTGCTTTCACCTCATAGCCCTAATGTTGGAACTAACTACACTACTAATGGCGGTATGCCAAGGACCAATGATGCTGTAATAAGTTCGGATGATGCATTATTACTACATCAACAAATCGATAAAGATTCAAGAGAGGCTTCAACTTTCTTTGATACTCCTGATGGAACTCGTGCTATACCTGCATTCCTTGCTTTGAAGGGAATAAGGAGTAGCACATTAGATTTAAGTGGACATGAAGAGTCAAGACTGAATAGTTTAGACCATTGGACGAAGATGGATTTTGTACGAAGACTGACGATAGATTTTGGAGAAGTTCGATTACGGGATGGAGTAACTAATATAGAGGCTGCGGCACGAGAAGTGGTTCGTTTAGTTAATCAAGCAGGTGCTAAAAATGGTAGAACTCACGCGAGAAAAGAAAAGGAACAACATCTCGGCGAAAGCACAGGTTCTACTCATGACCCTGCACCGTTTTGGGATGTAAAGAAAGGGTTCTCCAGTCATGACAAAGGAACACACATGGGTTATGTACGTGCCCATCTTGGAAGAGTGGTACTTGACTCTAATAATAAAAAGGGCTTTTCTGTCGTTATACATTCTACAGTTCCCGGCGCAGAAGGGCGCAATTTCTGCGCTTGGTTAGATAGTAGTCGTGCGCAGACTCCTTATCGGCCACAGTATTTGATTGGGCACGGTGGCAGATTCAGGAACTATTGGTGCCAACCCGATGAGATGACTGGAGAAAACATGCACCCTGCCCCTATGCCAATCAATAGGTTCGGTAGGCCATTTGCTCCTATTACAACCTTGAAAGAATATATTCCTCCTGAAGAAACACTGGATGCCTTTGAAAATAATTTAAGTTTAGGGCCTGAAACAGTTGCAGGCTCAACTCAAAAAACAGACACATTCCGTGAAGGAGCATCGGGTAGAAATTCAAACACCGTTATCAATGAGTCTTTTGAAACTAAAAGTCCATCGTCTACATTGGTAGATGGTTTGCGAACAGGTACGTCTGCACAAGCCCGTATCAACTTTGGCGGGTTGACGCAAGCCGGTATTCCCGGCTGGGCACCTAATGCTGGCAGATGGGGCATGGGTCGAGATAGAGATGATGACTTTGTAACAATATATGGCAACGCATCTAACGCTGACACCGCTATGCTTGGTAGTACAATCTATACCTCTATAAACAAAACTGGATATATCCCCGAAGAGCAAATGAAACCTACAAACATAGGTAATGGCAATTTGTACGGTATCAGATTTGAAGACCACAGAGGTGACAACCATACAATAAGAATGGTATACAAAGAGTGTGATAAGCCATTTGGTAACGATTTAACAATGGTGCCACCTACATTTGACGAAGAAGTTGTAATTTACTTTAATGACAAAGATGTAGCGCAAGGTGGATTTACGATTGGTCGGCACATGGTGGGTGCTGGTGACGTGTGTGGAGAGAAAACAGGTGGCACTGAAAAACCATACAAAGGTAATCTTTGGAACAATTATCCTTCACCTGCTGTAGGTATACATGTTGATGTAACACTGACTCATGGTAGTGCTGGCACTGGAGAAACTTTGACAATTGTATTCAAAACCCCTTATGATTCAAGCGGTACACTATCCCATCCTGACATTTTGGGTTATCTCGGTTTTCCTGAATCCGGTCTATTACAATTGACTACTGAGAATGGACACAATAAAGGCATTACAATTTCATAC
>CESX01000523.1_pt1 | contig 15802 bp, 13 predicted proteins | sample 326941 | NCBI WGS metagenome assembly CESX01 (sample SAMEA2622357, study PRJEB7988) | marine metagenome | isolation source: saline water (ENVO:00002010), including
ACGGGTGACTCACCGAGGGTTAGTCGGGCGCTTCTTACAAGCGTTGTTGTGGTTGGTCAAGGGTCCACAATACCCTTTTTGTTTTTTGCCTTGTGTTAGGTTACCTTGGTTACGTTTTTTTAGCAAGGAGGTTTTGCATGTTTTTTGAAGATTTTGATGAGGTGTTTGATGTTGATGATGATGAGGTGTTAGAGTGTGGGTTAGAGAATCCTGACATTTGTGAAAGTTGTCAGTAAAGGAGATAGTTATGGCGTATGGTTATGGTAAACCTATGAAAGCTAAGAAAAAGCGTAAATCTAAAAAGAAAAAAAAGTAATTATGAAGATTAAGGGTGTTGATATGTCTGGGTTGTCTAAGAGACAGCAGGACTCGTTACAAAAGCATGCGAAGCATCATACTAAGAGGCACATGGAGTATATGCGTAATAGTATGAAGCGTGGGGCTACGTTTACGCAGGCTCATGAGCGTGCCCAAAAAGCTGTTGGTAAATAAAGGAGAATAATTATGCCTAAGAAAAAAGGGTTGTATGCGAATATTCATGCAAAGCGTAAGCGTATTAAAGCTGGGTCTGGTGAGCGTATGCGTAAACCGGGTTCTAAGGGTGCGCCTACTGCTAAGGCGTTTAAGCAGTCCGCCAAGACGGCTAAGAAAAGAAAACCTGCTAAGAAGAAGCGTTAATGCCTAAAAAGAAAGATCCTCGTTTGGCTAGGGCTGGTGTGTCTGGGTTTAATAAGCCTAAGCGTACTCCTAAGCATCCTACAAAGTCTCATATTGTTGTGGCTAAAGAGGGTAATAAGATTAAGACTATTCGGTTTGGTCAGCAAGGTAAGACTGGAGATAAAAAAAATACGGCTCGTGCTAGGTCATTTAAGGCTCGTCATGCGAAGAACATTAAGAAGGGTAAGATGTCTGCTGCGTATTGGGCTAATAAAGTGAAGTGGTAAATGGCTCCTCGTAAAGTAGCAAAGCCTAAGCGAACTGCTGCGTATTATCGTAAGAATCCTAAAGCTAGGGCTAAGAAAAAAGCGTATGATACGAAATATCATTCTACGAAGAAGCGTAAGAAGTATCGTGCTGATTTGCAACGTGAGCGTCGTAAACGTGGCATTGCTGGTAAGGGCGGTAAAGATGTGTCTCATAAGAAGGGTGGCGGTTTTACGTTGGAAAGTCCTTCTAAGAATCGTGCTAGGAACAGGGGCAAAAAGTGACTGGGGAAATTAGTTTTATGAACGTTGGCGCTTGGGTTCAGTATGGTATGGATAAAGGGTGGATTTCGCCTCCTTATTGCGGTATCCATGACATAGCGCACCCAAGTGATTACGAAGAAATGAATCGAATAATCGAAGAAGAACATGACGGTGATATAGATTGTTGTTGGACAGTAGTACACATAAGGGACTAACGTGGCCTCCGGCAAAGCAACAACTGTAGAAAAATGGGTGCAATACCTTCTCTTAAGACGCACCATGAGCATATACAAGGCTGCGAAAGAATCTGGTGTTAATTATCATTCAGCTAGAGACAATGAATCTGGCAAAGTAAGCACACGAAACTTTCTGATCGCCAAAGAACAAGTAGACGCAATAGGCGTATCTACAATACCCTCCTATGAAGAACTACCATCCGAAGCACAAGAGTGTTGGGACAACATAGAAAAATTTGCGCTCCGATACTTTGGCATCATATTACAACCATGGCAAATCGAAGCCACGGAACGTATCTTTGATTTATTTGAAACACCTCAAGAGGAGTACGTTGTTATCAACGCACCTCCGGGTTCAGGTAAGTCCACGTTTTTTGCAAAAGTTTTACCGGCATGGGCAACAGTCCGTAACAGGGCTATCAGAGGTATGCTAGGTTCCTCGACGCAACGTTTGGCAGAATGGTACACACGACGTTTGCGGGCGGAGTTTGAACGTGAGCATGTTGCCCGTGCCGAACTCAACGATGTGAAAATGGGGTTAGCAGTTGACGCTAAACGAACCATGCAACAAGACTTTGGCCAATTCAAACCTGACGCTAAAGAAATATGGCGTGCAGAAGCATTCACCATAGTGCAACAAGACGATATGCCCCTATCGCAGAAAGAACCATCATGGTCAGCGTTCGGCATGGACTCCGGTTTCCTAGGAGGCCGATTCGATCTTATTATTTGGGATGATGTTTGGGACCCACGCAAAATGCGTAACAGCGAATCACGATCCGACATGTACCGTTGGTGGGATGAAGTAGCCGAAACACGACTAGAACCAAGCGGATTACTAGTCTTACAAGGACAACGCATGGCCTCTGACGACATATACCGCTACGCATTAGACAAATTCGCACCAATAGACGAAGACTACGACGAAGTAGACGAAGACAAAGTAGAAGCAGAAGGCGAACGCAAATACAACCACCTTAAATACAAAGCACACTACGACGACAGATGCGAACAACTACACAAACCTAGCGACCCAGCATACCCAGAAGGCTGTTTACTGTACCCACGGCGACTGCCATGGAGAAAAATACGCCATATTAAAGCACAAACACCTGACAGATACGAAATACTGTACCAACAAGAAGACTCTGACCCTTCATCAGTGCTTGTTGATCCTCTTTGGATTAGCGGAGGAGTCGGAAAAAACGGTGTCGATTACGTTGGTTGTTGGGATGCAGACCGTGACCTATGGGAAGTACCTCAATACTTAGCGGGTGATGTGATGGTCGTAGCGTCTGCTGACCCGTCACCATCTAATTTTTGGGCGTTGCAATGTTGGGCGTACTGCCCTGAAAGCGAATATCGTTATTTATTAGAGTCGTACAGGCGCAAAATGGATGCCCCTGCGTTTCTTGACTGGAACCATGACACGCAACGCTTCACTGGCATAGCTGAGGAGTGGTGGCAAATAAGCAATGAAATAGGTCACCCTATTACGCATTGGATAGTTGAAGCGAACGCTGCTCAAAAATTTATTTTGCAATACGATCACTTCCGAAGGTGGTCAGCTCTACGAGGTGTGGAGCTAGTACCACATTACACGCACGCTAGAAACAAGGGTGACCCTAAATATGGCGTGCAAATGCTAGCTCCTTTGTATCGTTTGGGTCGTATCCGACTTCCGGGTATGCAAAGAACAGATGCTAGGCCGCATTCTTTGTTATTGGTTAATGAGGTAACAAAATGGAACCCAGAAGGCACAGGGTCTAGAACTGACGACTGTGTGATGGCACAATGGTTTGTAGAACATAACTTAGAAAAAATATATATGCCTATGTCTGAGCCTATTAGACAATGGCGGCCTTCGTGGGTAACAGAAAGTTAAAACATTGAAAACCGCTGAAGAAATTGTAGACCTGTACTATACACGTTCATCTAACCATGCTGGTGCGAAAGAACGTATGCGCCTTATCCGTGACCATTACAACGGTGACGTAATTGTGCCTTTACCTGAAATAGATTCGACTGAAGCGTCGTCTGTAGCAAATTTGTTAGCGCAGGGGTTAGATCAGACCGCTATGCGTATAGCGTCTGTTACTCCTGACATTGTTTGCCCACCTGAAGACGAGTCATCTAAACAAGCGCAAAAATTTGCTGCGATTCGCCGCAAAGCATTGTTTGGTTGGTGGCAAAACTCTCGCATTGACATGCAACTTGCGAAACGTGCAAGGCATTTAATTGGGTATGCAAGCAGTATTGTGCAAATACGTTTTGACCATGAAAAAGGTTGCCCGACTTGGCATGTGCGTGACCCTTTAACTGCGTATCCGTCTAATTTGCGTGGCGCTGATGACATGACACCAACTGATTGCGTGTTTGGTTATGAGCGTTCGCAAGGTTGGATTCGTAGACATTATCCTGACGCTGCATTACGGTTTGCTGGCGTTAATGAAGCACCGTACGATAATGACAGACCTGTCGAACTTATCGAATATGTTGACCGTGAAGAATATGTGCTTATAGCAATACACAATCCAGCTCACAGTCTTGGTATTCATACAATGAATGATAACCATGAACCAATAATTGCAGAGCTAGAACGCACACCTAACCGTACAGGTGTTTGTCCTGTTGTTATGTCGCAACGAATTTCTTTAGATGAATCTAACGGACAATTTGACGGCATACTAGGAATGTATCAACAGCAAGCAAAGCTCATGGCGTTAGAAGTTATAGCTGTGCAAAAAGGCGTGTTTCCTGATACATGGCTAGTAGGTCGTGCAGGTGAACAACCAACAATTATTAACCCTGCAAATGGGTTAACAGGCGAAGTTGGCGTTATCCGTGGTGGTGATTTGCGAGACATGCAGTTGCAACCCGGATTTATGACAAATCCTGCTATTGATCGTTTAGAAAGAGCGCAACGTTTAACTGCTGGTATTCCTGCTGAGTTTGGTGGTGAATCTACAAGTAATATTCGTACTGGTCGCCGTGGCGATGCTGTTCTTTCTGCCGTTGTCGATTTCTCTGTGCAAGAATCGCAACGTATCCTTGCTCGCTCATTAGAAGCTGAAAATAAATTAGCTATTACTATGGCAAAAGCTCATGCAGGTAATAAATCTAAATCGTTTTATGTGTCTATAGGCAAAGTGAAAGGCAAAGTAGATTATGTTCCGAACAAGCACTTTACGACAGATGACAATGTGGTCAGTTATAGTCACGCTGGGGCTGACATTAATAATCTTGTTATCGCTGGCGGTCAAAGGCTGGCAATGGGAACGATGTCGAAAGAATCCTTTATGAAAATAGATCCTCTTGTTGAGGATGTTGAACACGAACGTGACGCTGTAACTGCTGAACAATTAGAACAAAGTTTACTGTCTGGTTTGCAACAACAAGCAGCAACAGGGGCAATATCACCTGCTGATCTTGCTCGTATTATTGATCTTGTTAAATCAGACAGAGCTGAACTTGCTTCCGCTGTTGAAAAAGTACAACGTGAAGCGCAAGAAAGACAAGCCACAATGGTTTCTCCCACATCCCCTGAAGCACAATCCGGCATAGCCCAACCCGAAGCAGGAGCAGAAGCGATGGTTGCTCCGCCTCCTGCTGAGGGTGGGCCTGCTGGTTTGCGTGAACTATTAGGAGCCTTATAGTGCCTAGAAAACGTAAAGGCGAACAAGCCATAAGGACTCAAACTAATCAACAATACGGTCAAGCTAAAATGCAAGAAGAAGCGCAAGCCGCTGTCCCTTTGCCTACTATGGATGAACCACAAATTCCTACGATGAGAGCAGGGGAGCAACCGTTTGGTAGGCGTTCTGAACGACCTAATGAAATGGTTACAACTACGGGTCAGCCTGAAGTTGCGTTGACTCCAGAGGTTACGCAACAACGCAAAATGCAAATGCTTGCTATTTTGCCTTTGTTAGAACAAGCTGCTTCTGAACCGTATGCTTCTCCGCAAACAAGAAATTTTGCTAGAAGGTTAAGGCTTGCTATAGGGCCAATGGAAGATTTACAAAATCAGAATAGAGCATAACTATGGGCTTTATAGACCGATTGAAAGACATTGGTGGAGGCATCCTTGACATAGGAGAAGGCAGCCTTGACTTTGCTGTAGACACTGTTAAATCTAGTGCTTATTTGATAAGTATGCAACCTGATAAAGCTGCTGAAACTTGGTTTAATTCTTGGCAAGAAGACATCCTTGGGACTGCTATGCAAGGTGCGTTTGGCCCCGAAGGTGTCATAGGTTCCATTGTTGGTGCGTTGCCAGAATCAGGTCCGCTTGGTTTTATTAGGACAGGTGGAGGCAAGTATTTCAATACTGCAATGGAAGGCTGGGATTGGCTAATGCAATCCGTTGTTGATGATGGCCTTGGAACGTTCGCTACTGTTGTTGGCGCTAGTTTAAGTGACGGTAACATTTCCCGAATGTGGGATGGGTCAACGTGGGCTAAAGCCTATGACATTAACAGTAAATCCTATGACGAAAACGGAAACAGGATAGAAGGGCATGGCCGCACGTTCGGTCAGTCAATGCTTGCAGCAACAATGATGATTGATCCGTTTGATGACGAAGCAATGAACGCTGTGCAAGACGACTACATGTTCAAATTGTTTTCAGGGATGCTTGACTTTGCGCAAGAGTTCCTTGACCCTGTTGACATAGCGTTAGGTGGTACTGCCAATGTTTTGTCAGGGAAGACAGCGATTGGTCGTGTAACTAAAACTGGTGACGTTAAAATAGTTGGTGTTAAAAAAGTAGTTGATCCGCTTACTGGTAAAGAAGTTTTAACGTCTACGCTTGGTAGACGACATGTCAGCCCTCAACGCATTTACACTCCGGGCGGAGGTTTAGGTTGGCGTAGAATGGACAAACTACTTGAAGGCGAATTAGTTACTTCTAGTAGGTTCAAAGGTTTAACTGAAGAGCAACGCAAAATTCGTCGCATGATTGGTACGACAAGTACGCAAGCAAGAGCGCACGCTTTTGTGAATAGTTCTAAATATAAACTGATTGAAGACGAATTAGGTAAAGTAGATACGCTTGTTGAAAACGGCAAACTTACTGTAGAAGAAGGAGCAAGGCGGCGTGGTGTTGTTTTGCGTGAAACGATTGGCCGTCGTGCAGCAGCTCCAGAAGCTATGCCTGAAGCAGCGGCGTTTGCTATTGCTCACGGTGCTACTCCAGAGGCTAGAAGGTTAACTGCCCGTGCTTTGATTGGGGATATGACTGCGTTTGATGAAGCCAAAAGCATAGCTGTAGGGGCTAGAAAGTTGCTTGAAGACGGAAGTTACTTTGATGATTTAGACATGATTGATGACTTAAACAGTCGTATTGAAGTTTTAGATCAAAAAATTGCTAGTTACGGAAAAGCAGAAGATCTTACAGGAGGCCGAAAAGGCGCTCGTACAAGGTTTGTAAATCAAAAAAAACGTTTAGAAGATGAATTAAAACCTTACGAGCAACGTCGAGCGATAGCAGAAAAAGATCTTGACAGCGTTGATTTTGAGATGATGTTTGATTTGCAAAAAGGTTTGCAAGAAAGTCAAATAACTCAAATTGTTAATGGTTCAACAAATGTTCGCAGAAGCACATTAACTGATGAAATGTTAACAGCCGATGATGGGTTAAGAGCAACCGCAGAATTTACGTTAGAGCGTTTGGCTGTAATGGATTTGTTAGATGATCCTATTTACTTCAAAGGATTAAATAAACAAATTTCAAAAGTGTACAGGACTAATTCGTTGCAAGCTCTCCGTAATAAGCATTTGCGGAAACTTAACGAACGAGCAAAAGCAGGCGATGATTTAGGAAGATACCAAAAACGCAATGCTGATTTTATAGAACGTGTGTATCAGATTCCGTCAGTTATTACCCCATTTGGGTTTAGAACAATGCGTGTTTTGACACAGCGTGTGCCTCAAGCGTTAATTGAGTTTAACGATGCAGGTGCGTTTACGCAGTATGAACGTATGCTTTCTAATGCTAGCGAAATGACTATTGGCGGCAAAACAGTTATTGATGCTGATGAAGTTCGTGATTTGCTAGGTAGGTGGATGGAAATTAGGAACCGTGCAGATTCTAATATGGTTGCAGATTTGCGAGCTGAGTTTGATAGAACTACAAATAATCTTGTTAACAAAACAGATAAGTTGATTGTAGATGCAGGGATTGACATTGGTGAATCTTTAGCTGTTCAGTTACAAACTGCTAACAACATAAAAAATTCAGCTCAAAAAGGTCAAGCTAGGAAACAAGGTGCGCAAACTCCTAAAAAGGTTGGGTCTATTCGTAGCTCTGAAAAAGCGTATAGTTCTTACATTTTAGATAATGAAACTGTGTTTATTAATCACGGTATGTCTCCACACATGGTTCAACAAGCAGCGGTTATTCCAAGGTTTGATTTAATTAATAATTTTATTAAAGACGCAGATCGCAAAGTTGTGTTAACTAAAAAACAATTAGATGATAATTTGTCACAGGCTCAAACTAAATTAGATGAATTAACAGCTAACAAAGCAAACGCTAAAAAAATTGAGGCAGCTACAAAAGCAGTTGAGGATGCAAAAGAAGCTGTTAATAATTTTAGTCCCGAACAATACGCTAGAGATTTAAGTGTGAAACGTTGGGTCCAAACAAAAGATGGTTTTAAGCGTGTTGCTAAACCGTTAAGAAATAGAGCGCAACAAGCTCAAAACATTTGGCGGCCTATGGTGTTGTTAACTCCTAAGTGGCCGATGCGTGTGCAGTTAGATGAAACGTTGCGGCGTTTAGCTGACCTTGGTGCAATTACAGAAATGCGTAATGTGTTCCGTGGTATGAATAATTTGAAAGATGCGTATGCTACACGAAGTATTGAATCGTCAATGCGTGACGTTACAACTACTATTAAACAAGATGCTTTAGATGCTATTGAAAACGGCAATTTAACACAAACAGCTAATGAAACTGTTACATCGTTATTTTCGGATGCAAAGATTAAAACATTAAAAAACGGTGAATTGCGTTTTCTTGACGAAAGCCTTGAAAAGCCTAGATACATTACTGCTGAAAAGTTCCTTGAACGCAAAATCAACGCAAATGATGTAACAGCGTATGAAGTTATGAACGTAGTTGAAGGCGGCGCAGACATACTTCAAAGCAGAATTAAAGAAACTGCGCAGAGAGCAAAACAAGAAAATAGGTTGCGTTACGCTATGCCTACCATAAGCAGAGCATTTATAGCTGGGTCGTTGTTAAATCCTTTGGCTGGTGCGGCATGGGCTGGTATGCACGGAATTAGCAGACATCGCAGAATTAACAACATCGCTGGAAAGCGTGCAGCGTTGCACCAATCTAGTTTGTACATGTCAGAAGCTAAACGATTGTTAGATGATGCGTTTGAAGCTGCTGGTGACGAAGCTATAGGTATGCGTATTTATGCAGAACAAATGATGCAACAAGGTGTCAGCATAAGAACGCTAGTAGACAAGTTAGACAAAGACATGGTTGGTTTAGATGATGTCGTAAACAGTGTCGAAAAAGCAGAAAGATTGTTAGTTGAGGCTGGCCATTACAATCTTAAAATAGGAGGCATTACTGCCCGTGGAGCTTTTGGAGATGACGCTGATTTTATAGCAATGAACCAACGTGCTGTTTCTTCAACAAAAGCTCAAAGCGCTATGTTCCTTGGCTTTAAGCAAGCAAGCGAACGAAGATTGCAAGAATTTAACAATGCTGAATGGAGAGCTTGGGATGTGCTTCAAGAAGGTACAGACCCTACCTTTTTTGCTAAAGGGTGGAACACAATGATGGAACGCTACACAGCTATTGGAGATAAATGGCAATCATCGTTCTTTGATATTGTGTGGGCTGATTTGCCAAGAGATGTTCGTGTAGCAAGACTTGTAAAAGAACTTAAAACAAATGAAGCGCTTTCAAATAACCTTGGCGTGTATTATCCAGTAGAAAAAGCGCAACAAGCTGGAGCAGATGTTAATAGACTATATGAGGATATAGCAGATAACATTATTGACGAATACGATAACGTACTACCTAGAGGACAAATCTTTGATGAGCTTAGAGAAAAAGCACGGACACAAAAACCTGTTAAGTGGAGTGATGTCAAACAAGCGTTAGAAAACTTTAGCATTAAAAGCAAAAAGTACGCTGACGGTGACATCAATGCAGTTATCAAGGATTTGCGTCAAGGCGGAATGCCAAGAAACGCATTAGAAGGAAACAGGTATGAAGATTTTGGTAGGCAAGTATCGCCAACTCCTGAATCAATAGCTCCACAAAGAGCAGGCTTTGGAAAGGAATCAAGTAAATTTATTGAACGCATATATGAAAACCTTGGAACGCTACCAGCAGACCATTTATCTCGTAACCCGTACTACAGAACAAAATACGAACGTGCGTTCTACGACAAAATTTCACAATACATGGATGCAGACGGGCAAGTCACAATTAGCCCAAAACAACTACGGAAACTAGAAGACGAAGCAAGAGACGTAGCGCTACTAGAAACAAGAAATCTACTATACGATTTAGCTGAAGAAACACGATTTGGAGAAATGGCTGCATTGATAATGCCGTTCTACAATGCGTGGCAAGAAGTTATAGGTCGTTGGGTCAAACTAGGGCAAGAAAACCCTGCTGTAGTAGCCAAAGGCGTGCGTTTATACATGTCAGATTGGAACGCAGAAACATTAGGCATAACTGAAATAAACGATGAAGAAACAGGCGCTAACTATTTAGCGTTTAGATTGCCAGAATGGGCTGTAGACGGATTAGATAAATTACCTGCTGACGGTGGGCCATTAGGTTTAATAACCAAAGGGCCGTTAGGTCAGTTGTTAAGTAACAACCCAATACGTTTCAGCAAAGAAGGATTAGCTTCAATGCTGCAATCAACAACTCCCGGTTTTGGCCCTCTTGTTTCGATACCTGTACGAGAAGCTATATTAAAAAGCCCTGAACTTGACGAAACGTTTGACTTTATGTTTCCGTTTGGTCACCCTGAAGGCGGTTTTCTAGAACGTGTAAAGTCAGGATTTATCCCTGCTTATCAACAAAACATTGACAATCTTGTAAGAGAGACTCCTACTAGAGAAAGGCAAGTGCAAGCATTTGCGTTACAAATCTTTGTAGAGCAAGCCCAAAACGGCACACCAATAGACATCACAGACGAAAAACAGCTCAATATGTTAATAGACGAAGCTAACAATCGTGCAAATGATTTTTTCAAATTTAGAATAGCCACAGGTTTGTTAGTGCCTACGTCAACGACAGCGTTTTCTCCTTTTGATGATTTAATAAAAGAAGCAAGGAACTTGCAACGAGAACACGGCACGTTAGCTGGTAACCAAATCTTCTTGGAAGAACATGGGCCTGAACTGTTTGCCTTAACAGCCAGAATGACACGTTTGAACGATGGTGTTGCTGCTTCTGCAACTGCTGAAATAGCGTACATAGAAAACCAAGAACTTGTGCAAGCCCACCCTGAAGTTGGTGGTTGGGTAACTGGAAGTCTTGGCGCTGGCGATGAAGAATTTAAGTTTAGTTCTGCTGCATACAGGCGGCAAACTCAAATGGATATAAGTCCTTCAGATGATACAAAACGTAGAGAACGCAAAAACGTTTACGACACGATAGCTGATACTGAAGTTGAACGTGGTTGGGGCCTTTACTCTGTTTACGCTGATATTGTTAGGAGTGAGCAAGAAAAACGTCGTGCTGCTGGTTTAGATTACTCTATGGCTTCTACTGAAATGTTGCCAGTAAAAATAATGTTTGACCAACTTGTTGATCGTTTGAAAAATGAAATACCTGCTTGGGGTGAAGAATACGCAACAAAGTCTAGGGTTAGCAAAACACCTGCAATTATTGAAGGGTTTTTAGCTGGTTTAGAGCAAGAAAACATTCTTGCACGGCCTTCTACACGACACGTTATTGAGTATTTCCAATTAAGAAATTTTGTTGAACAAAAACTTATTGAACGTAGCACAACACGAAACCCTGAAACTGGTCGTGTCGGAAGCGACAAATTAACTGCTGCTTCTAATGCTGACTTAAAGTTAATGTGGGAAAATCAAAAAGAAGCGTTAGCTGCAAGACCTGAATTTTCTAGGATCTATGATAGGTACTTTGAACAAGATATGATTACTACAGAAAGTTTTATTTCTACGTTACGGCCAGATGTATGGCGTGCGTTTACTAACGGAGATATTGTTAATGGCTGAAAATTCGATAGGCACTACATCAGAAGAAATGGATTTTGCTGAAAGTTTATTAGCAACAATTCAAGCCCTAATGCCTCAAGAAGTTGACAACATTTACGGCTACATAAAAACTCCTGAAACAACTGAGGCAGTAGACGAATTTGAAGGAATGCCTTTAGATATTCCTGAAATCGAAACTGGGGAAATGGTACTTACCCCAATTACAGGCGAGATGATCTCTGAACTTCTTAGCGGGTACGACGATCAAACCCGCAAAGAAATAGCGTATGACATGTTTCGTTTTGTACCGAACGCATACGGTGACGCTGACGACTTATTTAATGATGACGGCTCTATCAAAGAAGGAGAATTTTTAGACGCTTTTGCACGAACAATGATGTATGCAGAACGGCAAGCTGAAATAGGAGAGCGCTCTGACTTTATTGACATTATTATGAGATCAAGTGGAGTAAGCCTTGAAGAATCAAAAGCCTTTTTTGATGAACGCATTGAGGAATTACAACGCAAACCTGAAAGAGTTATTAACTATATTGACCCTGCTGCTTTAATGCAAGGCATTAGTACAGCAACGCAAAGCGTGTTAGGTCGTAAAGCTACTAAACAAGAAATGCAAGCGTTTGTTAATGAAATACATAGCTTGCAGGCTTCAGGTGCGCAAAGTATTTCTGTTGGTGCTAGGGCTATTGATGCTGCTAGGGCTGCTTCTCCTACGGAAGCTGGGGCTATGGATTATTCTAATGCGGCTTCGTTAGTTATGCAGGCTGCTGGTATTGGGGGTATGTAATGGTAACTAAGTATACAATTTATGATAAAGACGGAGACCCTAAGCAAAGAGGTGGCGGCCAAAACGACGATGCGTATGTCTTTTCTCAAGGAAGTTTCCAAGAAGGCAGCGACCAGTACAAAGAATTTGACAAGCTGTATTTCCAAACGTTAGAAGATCCTCTTAAAAACGCTAATAAAGCGTTAGACATAATTGAAAAAATGATTCTTACGTTAGAAGGAAACAGGGAAACTAGTAAAGATAACATTACGGGTAGAGACAGAACTGTTGACGAAGAAATCGCTAAATTAGAAAAAGAATTTGACAAAAGTGACGCAAGTAAACTGTTCAATTTAGATTTCTCTAGGCCTGCGGGAAGAGTAACTGATGATGCGTACCTTGAAAAGATTAGAGGTTTAGAAACTCAGATAACAACGCAAATGGCTCCTGTGCAGGATTTGTATGAAGCGTTAACACACGAAAAAGACATACAAAAAATTGGCAATTTGATGGTAAGCGCTAGAGAAGACATTAATACTGCGACTGTTAAAGTCTACGATAGGCCAACTGGTTTTGGGACTATATCTGCTGGAACGCCAGAACCAGAAATTAGCACAAGCGCAGTCGGAATAAGTGGCGGTTTAGGCAGTAGATCAGTAACCAGCCCTACTTACCAAGACAGAGATATTTCACGACTAGAAAATCAACGAGACTCAGTTGAGCGTGAAGCGCAACGGCAAAAAGAAATGCAAGAAGCTGCTGCGGGCGTTGATTTAAGTGGTTTATCTGCTGCTGATTTTGGTGTTGCTGCTGAAGGAGTTCCGTTAGATGTTGCTGATAGTGACGACACTGGCGATACCGGCGACACCGACAACCAAACAAGTTCAAGATTTGCTCCTGCCCCAGAAATAGAAGAAGCAGACGTAGACGAAGTATACGCACTACTCCAAGAACAATTTGGAGGAGCAAGCTACTTCTTTAGAAAAAACGCACAAAACATGCAACTTGGTTTAACAGCCGACGGGAAACTAGTTGATTACAACGACCCCAACGCAACAGACACAACAAGCCTTATGGACTACATCGTAGAAAATGGGATAACAAGCGTTACCCGTGTCAAAGGCTTATTGCAAAAAACAGAATGGTGGCAAACAACTGACAGAGCCATGCGAGCATTTGACGCTACATGGGGAGACATGAGTGAACCAGAAAGAACAGAGTTTCTTGAGCCATTAACAGACAGACTTGCCAAAGAAGCCCAATTTCTTGGTTTTGAATTATCAGACGAAGAACAATTTGATTTAGCGAAGAACCTTATGCGATTCGGTGATAGTGAAGACCAAGAAGCTATTAGGGAAGCTGTCTTAGGTCAGTTGCAGTACGGGAAGATGCAAAGTGATATTTCTGGATTTGGTGCTGCTAAAGACGCTATCCAGCAACTTGCGTACAAGTATTACACACCGATAGATGATGCGACGGCTCAGGATTGGGCAGAACAGATATATACGGGTGAAGCAACTAACGAGGAGTACGAGCAGTATTTGAAAGCAACTGCGGTTTCTAGGTTCCCGACGTTAGATAAAGTTATTAACGAAATGGGAGTTACACCGGATCAGTATTTTTCTCCGTATAAGTATCAGATTGAACAGATGCTTGGTAGGCAGGTAAATATGTTGGAAGAGTTCTCTGATGTTATTGAGTTTATGCCTGATACTGGGACTGCTTCTAGGCCGATGACTCTTTCTGAGGTTAGGAAGTTTGTTCGTGCTACTCCTGAGTGGCAACAGACTGATGATGCTAAAGATCAAGCGAGAGCGTTGGCGTTCTCTATTGGTCAAACGTTTGGGGAGGTAGCGTAATGGGCATGGGAGATGTAAGAGGTTTTGTTGAAGCGTTTGAAGAAGATACAGTGCTAACAGAGGATGCTGTTATGCAAGCGCAAGAAACCCAAGACGACAGAGATGCACTAACAATTATTAGAGATGCTTTAGCTGGTTATGGTTTAGAGGGCTTAGCGAATGATGCTTACCGATTTTTAATGGAAGGTTCTTCAAGCGAAAGTGTAATGATTCAAATAAAAGACACTGAGTTATTTAGAGAGCGTTTTAAGGGTATGGAGACTCGCAGTAAACTAGGTTTGCCAGCTATTAGCCCAGCAGAATATATACGGCTAGAAAACAATTACCGGCAAACAATGGCAGCAGCAGGATTACCTGCAAACTTTTATGACAGCCCTGATGATTTTGCAGAATTTATAGGCAACGATGTGTCTCCTGCTGAGATGACTGAGCGAGTTTCAATGGCTGCTACAGCAGTAGCTAACATTAACCCTGAACTTAAAACGCAGTTGCGAGACATGTATGGTATAGGCGTTGAAAACGACGGGGAACTTGTAGCATATTTCCTTGATCCTGAACGTGGTGTGAGCGTTATTGAACAACGGTTGCAAGTTGAGTCTGCTGGTTTATCAGCAGCAGCTTTGCAAGCTACAGGGCAAGGTATTCAAACTGATGTTGCTAGACAGTTGGCTGGACAGAATGTGCAACAGCGTGAAATATCGCAACGTTTAGGGCAACAAGCAGGACTTACCCAAACTACTTTTGGTGAGGAACAGGCAGCGACTTCTACACAATTAGCTGCTTCAGCGTTTGGTTTAGATTCAGAAGCTACTGCTGAGATACGTAGGTTGCGTCAACGTAGGCAAGCAGCAGCAGAACGCAGAACTGGTAGCTTAGTAACTGGAATGGGCGCTACCGGCCTTGGATCGGCACAAAATTACTAGGTTGTAGACGCAAATTATTAATTTGTTTATATTTAGTTATGTAATCGGCCCCATTAAGAGGGTGAGCTGTTTACAACAAATTAAACTCCGCTAGCATTCCACCGTTGTTAGCGTGTATGAGAAGGTGAGTGACATAATGGAAACAGAGTCTACTGAAACAGAAGAAGTTTCAAGTACCGAATCCAAACCGAATTGGCGTAGAGAACTCGAAGCGAAAGCCAAGAGAGCTGATGAGCTTGAAGCGCAAATTCAACAGATGCAACGCAAAGAAGTCTTTCGTGATGCAGGCTTAGACCCATCGAATAGGATGACTGAGTATTTTATGAAAGGCTACGAAGGCGAGCTAACTGTTGAAGCAATACAAGCTGAAGCTACTAGCACAGGTTTAACCAGTCTAGTTTCTCAAGAAAATACAACTAATTTGGGGCAACAGGCGCAGTTTGCAGAGCAAGTCGAAGCGGAGCGTAGAATCGCTGAAGCAAGTGACGATGCTGGTCCTGTGGCAGATCCTCAATTTGAGAGTTTAATTAGACAAACTAAAAACGAAGATGAACTACGACAGTTGTGGGAAGCTAATGGCGGTACTTTTAACGCTATGACG
>CESX01117749.1_pt1 | contig 15564 bp, 12 predicted proteins | sample 326941 | NCBI WGS metagenome assembly CESX01 (sample SAMEA2622357, study PRJEB7988) | marine metagenome | isolation source: saline water (ENVO:00002010), including
GCATGGGATCAGGATCTGGTTCGGCCTGCTGGCTGAGATCCCGCTGGTGTCCACACCCATCTTGTCCAAGACGACCATCAGATCGTTAAATGTCATTTCTTCGTCAGCTTAATTTTTAGGAACCTAGCAAGGCCACGCATGTCCTCGCCTGCTTCCCCCTTTGTACTGTACGGCCCGACCCAGCGGAACCGGCTGTCCTTCTTCTCAAAGGGTCCAACGTAGTATCCTCGCTTACCTTTCTTAATCTTCAGCATAAACTGATTCCTTGTTGTAATAGCCCCCCTCAACAATCTCCGTCTCGTACTGGGCATTGATGATGTTCTGACGAAGCTCCTCCAGAACTTCTTTGAATAGTTTGTCGCATCTCTGTTTGGCTAGCTTGAACTCTTTGCTGTTCTCGCCGTACTGCATGTCGGCCCGACACACGCCCTTGCTGCACTCCCGCCATTCGTCAAATCTCTGGGGCATCTCCACCTGGAGAGCGGCCCCCTTCTTAGTTGCGAACAATAGTAATTGCTTATCACTCATCTCCCCATGCCTCCATGACTTTCTTGTCAAAGCGATCATTGTCCTCCATCGGATCAATGCTTCCCCAGGAGAACGGACCCCCTTGGAAATCGTGCCTCTCAATGTCCCCGCTCTTGCGGTCCACTACAAAGCAGAGCCATTCGATGTTGCCCTTCGAGTCCGTGAACTTGACATCGATATGGATGTCATCCGTTCCTTCGTCGTCAAGGAGAACGACATCGTCCATGACGATCTTTCGCCTCGTTGCCAACAGGAGGAAAGGCATCGCAACTCGGAAGAGAACTCCGATGCGGAGTTGGTCTTCCGTAGGATTATCTGAAAAGACTTTGATGCCTCCCATGTCCGTCATCAGTTCCGTTCGGACGCGACCCTCTTTCATTAGCGAAATGTTGTTAATCATAGCTTAGGTTCCTTGTTTCAAAGTTTTCGTTTTGTCTGCTCTTATTATACCGCTATCGGAAATCTTGTCAAGTAAAATCTCAAAAGTTTTTTTTCCCGCCTCCCTTAAAAGGGAGGATCGGGGGCATCCAACAATTGCTGTCGTCGCATATCTTCCTCGAATGCCGCACGGCACTCGTCGCAGAGTTCTTGATGACAAACAGGAGTCTCGGGGCAATCGCAACTCGGTGGCTCCTCACCCATACGCTCCCAGCACTCGTCTTCGGGATGCGGTACAGGGGGTCCGGTGTAACTTGAATTCTTGTGCCACACATCTCGGTCAGTAAGAATCCACGGTTGCTCGGGATGCAACTGACCTAGCTCGCGGGCTTCTTCACGATCCCAATCGCCAGGAGTCGCATAGGTGAAATCTCGGTGTTCTTGTTCGGCTGGAGAAAGCATTGGTTTGTTCCTTGTTTCAAAGTTTGTTGCTCGCTTGTATGTCTCTTATTGTACCTTTATCGGTTACATTGTCAAGTGAGATTTAGAAAAAATCAAAAGTTTTTTTACCCCTTGTTTTATAGGCTAAAACGAGACAGCCGGACTGGACGCAGGGCTTGAGGTAGAAGGTGCAGACATCGGCACTTCGGAGAAATCCATCTCCGTTGTGTTCCAGTTGATCTTCAACTCACCGGCATGATCACCAGCGTTGTCTCTCATTTTGAGGACGTGAATTTCCATCTGGTTGATAAGCCTGAGATCCTCATTCGCGTAGAGTCCGAGAACCACGTCTGGGTCAATGACCCATTCTTTTCCGTAGCGGACACCCCAGGCTCGCATGTGCGGACCTCGCTTTTTTTCTCGGCCAGTCTCATTGGCATCCCCTTGTTGGGTCGAGACGATCCACGGTATGTCGGTTGCTTCCGCTGAAATCTGCAAGTGGCGAACGATCTCGACTTGCTGTTCCCACGAACCTTTTTTTCCGACAACTTCAAATCGGTAGCCGCCGTCGATGAAGAGGATGTCGGGCCGGTGTTCGAGTACAAAGTTTGTTGCGTCATCCACCGATTTAATGAGCATCTTGTCGGCAAGTAAGATGTCTCCAGATCCTTTAGTATCTCGTCTAACTTTCGACTTCCAATCTGCTTCGGCTGCAACATCTAAATCTCCATCTCGAAGTTTACGGAATGGTATCTGATATTGTACCGCATCGAGTCGTCTGGCGATACGTTCTGCTGACATCTCCAAAGTTATGAATCCGACACGCTTCCCCAAACTTAGTGCGTTGTTTGCACACTTAGCTAACCACCAAGTCTTGCCTGTGTTCTGCATTGCCGTGACTACATTGAACGTACCATTCACCCACCCCTGGATGCAGTTGTCTAATCCTTCCCACGGAGTCGGGACGCCTCGATATCCTCCAAAGGATTTCAAAGAGTCGTAGGTGTCGATCCGGCGTTCACCGTCCTCTCGATAACTAACCACCGAACTTCTGCGGACTTGCTTTCGCTTGATCTGCATCGTGGCTTCCGACACGATCTTCAAAGCTTCGTCGGGATCTCGATCTTCTAACTTCTCTGCGGCCCGCCTTAGCTGGGCCTGCATCATCTTGCCCATCGACCGCTTGCGAACCACATCACAAATGTACTTGGGATTGTCTACCTCGTCGGGCAGATCCACCATGCAGTTCTCCTCAACCGACTTCCTAGAGGGCCAGTCGCCGGTATCCTTGATGTACTGCTTGATCCACTCAAAGGCTTTGCCTGCCTCCTCGAACAGATCGTCCCTGGTCAGGTGGTAGTCGGCCAGGATCCCCATGTCCTGGGCCTCGATCAGGGTGTTGATTAGTCGCAGACCTACGCTATCCATCAGATATTCATGTCCTTTCCGATATCCTTGCGGAAGTCGTGTCCCAGTACTTTGATCGGATAAGTGGCCTGATGTAACGCTGCTCCCATCGCGGGCCGGTTCCTCTCGATGTCCTGGGGGGTGTGGTTTGTTGTGATGATCGTACATTTCTCCTCGTCGATCCTGGCACGGACCAAGGCATCAACGGCATCCTCTGTCCACTTCATCTCTGCCCGCATGTAGTACTCGTCGATGACCAACAGGGGAGATGTCCTGGCTCGCTCGTAGCAAGTTAGCTCGTCGTCAAACATCTCCTTCTCGATCTGATACCTGGGAAGATCTCCGGCTGATATCCAGTACCCGATGACCCCCTGGGCTGCTGCCGCTTTCAGGCAAATGGATCCGATGGCAGACTTGCCGCTGCTGTACTCTCCGAACAGGAGGAGACCTGTCGGCTCCCAGACCTTGTTCACGATGTCGTCGCAGTACCGGACAATAGTGGACTTGTGACGGCAGGACTCTGGGATCCTGTCCAGTTCGGCCCGCCAGTGGCACTTTGGAATCCTGATACGCCTCAGATGTTCTTCAGTTAGTTGCATCTCCCCAACCTTCATCGGGTGCCTCCTCAATGCTTTGCGAGTCGGCTCTGGTAGCCAGTCCGCTTCGGTCAACTTTTTCTGTGGGAATCCCCTTGGCAATGTAGTTGCTTAGTCGATCACAAATCGATTTTGTAGCAAACAGTTGCAGCTGGGGATAGTCCATGTCTAACTTCAAGGGTTTCTTAATGCTGTCCCAGTTCTCGAACGTCCAGGTGACAACTTCTTTAGCAGAGTCCAGATCTCCGCAGTACTTTATAAATCTATTCGCGTATACAAACTTTATCCTGCGGTCGTCAAAGGTGGGACGAGTCTTATACAATCGCTGAGTTTCATTGACTATGTGATTGACAATAGTCGTGCTGGCTTTTTCATCTGAGACCAAACCACCTATGGTGTCATCGACTAATTTTCTTTTTGCTTTCGACGAAATCCGTACACGCTTGACCTTGCTTTGTTCCGACTTTTCCTGTGCCAATGCACGGATCTGATCTAAGGTGCCCTGTGGTTTTTCTTTAACAGGAGGAGGCTCGGGGATGTCAGAGTACCAAGTTATCTCGATGCCGTCTTTTGTGCCCAACTGTAGTGTGTCATCCGAGGATCGAATCCACTTGAGATCGGACAGCTTCCGTAAATGGGAAGCAACAGTTAGCTCGGGGATGTTGAGCCGTTCCGCAATCGTTGCGCAAGATAGCCCGCTGCACAACGCACCGGATGCTTTAGCCATGCGAGCGGTCACTGTCTCGTTTCGGACAATGTCGCTACGCATGCAAAGGTATACACAAATTTGCTCGGCTGTCAGAGGCAAAGGTTGAGCAAACAACTCAGCGGTGAATTTATCCATGTGTTAAATCGTGGTCTCGGTGAATAGCCTTACGTTAGAGATCTGTATTCTGTTTCCGACTCCTGTAGAGATGCCGCCCGTTCTCGAAGTTTTAAATCTAATCTTGTATTTCTTTGCTTCTGCAATTACAAATGTTGAACTGATGTTACTTCGCTGCTTCATTGTTGAAGGGGCACGGGTATCACTGTTCAAATCATTGTGCGTCCAGGTATCTACCAATCCGATGGTTAGCCCTCCAGTAGACGAATCGACATGGAGTTCTAGGTTGTCGAAGCCGCCGGAAATCATATCGTCCCGTGCATTAAATAGCAAGCGATAAAATCCAGCTTGCAGTTTTATCTCTTGCCAAATCTCTGCGGTCCCCCCAGGATAATCACCTCGCGGACGATTGTAGCCGTAGTCGGCCTGACCATCGTCTCCTGCAAGTCTGTCTAGAACATGACCTCGATAAGTAGAGTCAAAAGTTTGTAGGGTAATGTATCCGTCATCTATACGTGCCTCTTGCTTCTTTTGATACGGAATGTTGACACTGTATATGTTGATTCCGTCGATAGCGTCATTGGTATCGTGATCATTGGCTGAAGTAAGTTCTCCCGTATCGTTCAGCCTCCAGGTAATGTTGTTAGCTGTCACCGTGTGAATACACTTGTCACTATTGTTGTATCGACTAGTCGATCCCTCAACAGATACCCATTGCTTTGGTATGAATCCAGCGGCCAGGAAATCCGTAGATGTTGAATTGATTCCATTCTCTAAGAACGTGAGATCTGTAGCGGACAGAACTCTTGCTTGTGCGGCTTCGGTAGCTTCGCTCTTCCAATTCTTGCCATCTAGCTGACGAAGTGCAGGGTTGCCAAGAATGTTAGACGAAGCCGATGTCTTGCCTAGATCTTCAAACGATTCGACGGTAATCGACATCGTTGCAGCCGGACTCTTGTCGTAGGCAATTGATATAGAGACAACACGGCCCGTCACTTCTTCGGCACTGTAGGGAGTGTTGAACCTCACAACCCTGTTCAGTCCGACCTTCGGTGAGTACATCATGTCGATAGAATATCGACGCCTGTTCATTTTGGCTTCTTGTAATACTCGGGCCGCGATCTTCGTAGCTTGGTAACGGTGTGCAATGAACTCGTTTGTGAACTCCTGACCTACATACCCAAACTGGTCCCGAAGGAAACTGTCATGGGCTGTTCCTTGGATCTTGGTAGGATGTTCTTGTGTTTGTAGACCCACATCTTTTTCATGACCTCCTCGTTGCCCGCTGCCGCTTCCTGGTTGAATGATGCCACCGGACTCTCGTAAAGCTTGACGGGTCTTCTGGAGTGCTTCCTCCGCAGTCACCTGTGGCACCGCAGATTGACCTGTACCCCCGCCGCCTTTGCTGCCTCCTGCCTTTTCTGATTCTGCCGCTTTTTTCTCTTCCTCGACTTTATCTTCAAGAGCTTTCAGCTGCTCGGCCAGTTCATTCTGCTTGGACAAGATCTCGCTCATGTTCCGAATCGTCCAAGCATCTCGCCCTGTGATTACTTTTTGACGGGGAGCGGTTTCTTCCATTCTTACTCTACTGGAATCAAACCCTCCTGGTACTTTTATGTCGAACTTAATCTTGCGGATCTCGTCTTCTGCGACTTCTTCGGGATCGTCGCAAAAGAACTTGGGAGAAGAAAAAGCAGTCGGACTGAAGTAGTTATTCGGGAACCCTGCCCCGTCTCCTTCCATTCCGTCACCTCTTGCAACTCGCGGAGAGTTAGCCTGACGACACATCGCCTTGACACGCACAGGGTCAAACTCCAAGCCTCCCTCCCGTGTGGGCAGGAATCCCGATCCGTCTGATACATAGTCAGCGTTCTCCACGCTGGGGTAGTCTGAAGCCCGCCCTCCATGGGCTTCGTTGCACAGCCATTCACTACTGTCGTATTCTCGACCATGCTCAACTTCGATCAGCTTCTGAGCTTTCCAATGGGCATTGATAGCGTCCACGACCTCGATGACTTGGCACCATCCCGTATAGTAAACGTCCACTTGCTGTCCGATTACATCCACAAAGCATCCAGTGGTCTGGTTGTTTACATTTGCGTAGTGATTGAGAAACTCTGTTCCTCCCGATCCAGTCACCGGATCGAATGGTAAGTAGTGCAACTGTACGCAGTTCTTCATTCCATTTGCATATCGATTGTTGCCGCCGAATCCTTCAAATCTTTCGTTGGCTTTTATTACTATGGTGCCGTTAAGCCTCCATGGTTGGTTGTACGGCTGGATCGCCATACCAGGATGAATATCATCTCGACCCTTGTACTTATGACCGACCGGCAAGTGAACAGTGTTCGCAGTATTATCTAGAACAAGTCTGTTCCCCCCAGAAGGAAACGGTAAATTATCATCATTGCATTCGACGACACTCCCATGCCCTGGGTGATCTTCCTCATCCCCAGGTTCCGCTGACACAAACTTGCTGGGATCATTCTGGTTCATGAGTTCCAACATGCAGTGATCCCAAACTCTGAGAAACGCACCAGGATCTCCTGCCGCAGCACCTTGAGAATTTCCTACCGTGCCGCAGTTTGGTGTGCAACCGTACTGATATGCATACAAAAGATTTTCATACTCAATGACTTTCCTGTCCGCGATTGCAACAGTTTTTTGAGGTATTTCTCGGACAGGGATGATCATTTTTTTGTGACCACCTCCAGCACCTGCACCTCGACCTACCGCCTCAAACGGATTGGTGTGCATGACCGGAACACCGACAGCCTCGTCCAGATACGGACCATTTTGTAGCGTACTCATGTAAGAGAGTAAGCTGTCTCGGTCGCTGATCGTAAACTGTTCGACAGCAGAGTTACCTTTTAGGGTCACCTCTCCCACGCCTGAATCGTTTGCGTCACCCTGATCTGTGTTAGAGTCGTCTCCACTACCGCCGCAATTTTGTTCCTGCTCCGAGTCGGAGTTTGCACTTTGATCCGTGGCGTCTGTACTTTCTGCGGGTCCGTCTGCCTCTTCTCTATCTTTGCCCGATACCGTCACAACAGAAGGAGCGTCACCAATAGGAATCTCTTTGCTAACTGTGCGAATCAAAGCATCAGGGATGACATAATCAACAGAACTGGTGTGATCTTTCCACGGTTCTACAACCAAGATCCCAAACTCATTTGTGAATACGTCTGCACCTGCCACCTGGGCAAGCTTCCGCACGCACTCGATGATATTATCGCCATCGATAAAGCCGACAAATTCTTCGGTAGGACATGCAGAAGTGTCCCACAAAGAAGTGTGCAATGTAGCGATGTCATCGAGAACTTGCTCGATAGCAACTTTTACTGTAGACCCTGTGGTAACAAAATCCGTAAGATCTTTCTTTCTTAGACGAGATGTGAAGGACACGATGTCCAGTGATAGCTCGTTGCTTCTATCGTTCTCGGCCCGCCCGTGAGACTCGACCAAACCAAAGACATGTCGCCGTGCCCCACCTGCCTGAAGTTTAGCGTCTGGAATTGTAGATGGGGGAGCATTGGTGCTTGCAGTTTGCAAATCTGTACTGACTAACGAAGTGATGCCGCCCGCATTACTAACATCAATAAGTTTGACATCAAGAAAAGCTTCGACCGGAGACCAATTGATCGCACACGCTCGTTGAAGCAAGTGGTTGTCGCTGCTAAAAATCGCAGGGATTAGAGAAGCGTCATACTGCCCCTCTTCATTAGATAAAGAAAAACTTGCAGAGTAGTCACCATCAATGGAGGCAGACACCTCCCAACTGATGATGTTGTTGTGCAAACTACTAGCGAACAACCCGTCCGACATTATTGGAATCCTTCCGGTAGCGTGGTCTCGGCATTCTCTCCAAAGTTCCAAATCTCATGGGACATGTCTTTGGAAACAAGTTTCTCCTTGGCAATGTACTCAAGGTCGTGCCGTCGAACTCCCCCCAAATCCTTCAAGAGGGTCTCTATATCTCCAGGCTCATTATACTGGGTTTCTCGCTTGTACACAGTCTTATTTCGGATGATCAGCCATTCGTGATTCTGGATCTTGGTAGCCGCCGTGACTACGTCATCCCAATCCCAATATGTGAATGTGTCATTGACCACGATGATGTCCGCTTTCGGCCATGATTTGTCCACCGGCTGCTGAAGAATTAGCTGCCTAGCCTGTTCGTGGCTTCGAGCGTGAGCTTCAAGATCCGGCTCCAAGCCTTTGATATTGATGCCCCTCACCTGACAATCATTCACGAATCTGCCGTCTTGTGACCCCACCTCGAAGACGAGAGGCTGACTCTTGTCGTCAACCAGTTCCTTCAGCATCGTGATCAAGTGGTGACTTTGATAGTCGATCCAGAGTTGATGATTGTACCCTCGCCAGTGCTTGTACCATCTATCTTTGTACGAAAGGATCCGATTCCGACCGAACAGGTCACACCATTTGTCGATGATCAGCGATGACGAGTATCTCCCTCGGGCATGCTCCTCGTTTACATCTAGAATGCCATCCCGCTGCTCGTCGGTCAGAGTAAACAGAAAATGACAGACTCGGTTCGCCATCTCCTTCACATCAGGAACGTGATACAGCACATGTCGAGGTGCCTCGGTCATCGCGGGGGTAACCCTGCACGGACTGTCCTCGGGAAACAACTCCGGCATTGTGGTCGTATCGTTGACGACCTGGAGACACCCACTGAATGCAGCCTCGACAGTCGGGATGCCAAACCCTTCGCCCTGAGAACAAGAGACACGAATATCACATCCTTTGTACAACTCACACAACTCTTCTCGGGTCATCGGGTTGATCCAATCAAAGTCGGTAAACACAATGGTCCCCGGCTTTAGCCCGTACACCACCTCTAGCTCGGGAATGTTGTAGCCATTGATAGGAGCGGGGGCGTCTTCTTTCTTTCGACAGTGAGCCAGTAGCTTGACTCTTTTTGTAGTTTTTTCCTGAACTCTGCGAACTAAGTCGATAGTAGCATCCCACCGCTTGTGCCAAATGTTTCGATCTACGCTCAAGATGACAATGTCGTCTTCGTAGATAACCCCTGAAAACTTCTCGGACCATCTCTTTCTGACAGCGGCCCGATCAATTGGTTCTCGATTAAAGATCTCGGGATCTACACCGTGAGGTATGACCACCGTAGTGTCTGTGTAATTACGCCATAGATCATTCGCGTACTCGGACAGGTGAACTATTCGATTAGTTTCAACCTTAGCAAAACAATCCTTCAAATCGTTGGGAATGCTGCTGCCCTCCCACGGTAGCCAGTAGTAAGACTGTGCATTTGCAGGAGACCACTGAGAGGCTGCGGCCCGCTGCACGCCTGCGGTATGCCAGAAGTTGATCACAATGTCCGGCTGAAGTTGATGCAGAGTTCTGTCGACGACATCGACATCCATGATGTCTGGAACTCGCCACTCTGCTATTTCGTGCTGCAAGTTGTTCAACGGGTGGTTGACCGATATGCAGTTGACCTCATGCCCTCTTTTCTGGAATCCTTCCGCAAGCATCCGCACCTGCTGCCCGAACCCAGACGGGTTGTTCGGACTTTCCCCTACGATAACAATCTTGTACATCTCACACTCCGTTTGCTTTCCATCTACTTCCGTCCGGGTGCTTACATCCGTACCCGGCTGTCTCCTCGTACCTTGCTAGGTTTTGGAGACCTTTTTCTTTTATCTTGCATCCACATATCCCGCACACCATCTGCTCGCCTTCCATCTCGACAAGCTCGCAAGTTGCACATATCTCCAGTCGTTTAGCCAGTCGATCCTTCGATACGTCCTCTCCCGTCAGCAGTGCGGAGGCGAAGCTCATGGTCGCCTTCATGACTGCTTTGGGATTCGTCCAATCTATCCCCATGACAGTCTCCTATGTTTTTATAGATCGCATTCCTTCAAACTCTTCATCCTCCTCTTCGGGAGGAGGCAAGTGATTCGTAGAAAACGAGGTCAAAGATTTATCCTCTTCAAACTGGTGAAGCAGAATCTCGTCAAATCTATCATTGATGAACCAGCTTGGGTTCATGTGTATCCCCATTCGTCCAATGTACTGCCCTCGGTTGACTACCGGGGCCAGTCGCAACCATCCTCCATTGTGCATTCCCAACATAGTGGCTGCGTCCTGTCCGGTCGCGGGAGCATTCCAAAACTTCTCCTGTGCTTCTTCCCATGCCTCACCTGGGGCAAGTGCATTCAATCTCAGAGGAAAGTCGAAAAGTTCTTTTTTTAGCCAGTCCGCAATCGGCTGATGTGGTCGAGCATTGTACTCCCATCCCAACCATTTTCGTTCGTATCTGTACAAACCTTCTCGCATGGACGCCCAACAAGATCTGTGCATCAGGTAGCCCCACCAGTTCGTCATAGTCGGCAAAACTTCGGACAGCCTTTCTTTTTTTTGGGCTTCGGTCAGGAAGCATTTGTTCCAGCCTTGCACAACTCCGATGTTCGACCATTTAGACTGTGCCCACTCCATCATGTTCATACACAGTTGCAGATAGTTGTCACTGAGAAGCATGTCGTCTTCAATGATGAAAACTTTCTCATACTCCAGGTGATCGAACAGCTGCCTCCGTGCATCGATTATGTTCCGACCACATCCAAAGTTTACCTTGCGACATATCACATGGGCATCAGGGAAGTGCGTCAGTGTTTCCGCAACCATCGCCTCCTGATCCTCGTCCGGCGTGGTGGAATAAGGGGGGTAGTCTAAAAACGCATAGACAGGCAGCTGATGGGCTAGCTTATTTTTTGCAAGAGTTCTCAGGGTTCTCTTGTAGTAGGTTAGCCTGTCAGCCCCGATGACAGCGATGGCAGTGCATACGTCTGCACGCTTCTCACAGAAATGACTGATGTCTATTTCGTATTGTGACCAATCGCATTGTGGGGGAGTGAGATCATCATATCCGTACATATCCGTTTCCTAATAGTTTACGCTTGATATCGGCTCCAAAGTTATGAAGGTGTTCGTTCCTTTGATCGTCGGACTCATCCATTGATCATTGAAAGATCCACCCGTACCGGAGAGTGCATACGTTCCTGTCCGTTTTCTTACAACAAGTCCCAACACATCTCCTCTTTCCAAGTGCATAAGTATCTTCTTGGACGAAGTAATCCGCTGAGTCTCTCTTGTTGTTCCTGTAAATGCTTTCGTCAAAACTTGTGACTCAAGCTGTGCAATTCCATTCTTCGTAATGTGTGCCTCGTATCCGATCTTACAATCTTGTCCAGACATCGGGCCGGTAAAATTACCAATGGTATGCTGCCCTTCAGCCTCGATGTTTGCGGTGACCCAGTATCGCCCTGGCTGCTTGATTGTCAATGCACCTGCGTGCATTCCAACATCGCCAAGGTTTAACGTGTAACTGAAATAACTACCATCAAGAAATTGATTGACTCCCGTCTCCCAACCTCCTGAAGTATTTACTTGATCCAGATACAAGTCATTCGTCAAAAATGACTTCAACGCTCGAACGGGTGGCCCCCAAGTTACTCCGTAAGTAGATTCCCACTGTGTCTCTGTAGGCTTCATTACAATTGCAGACCGCATACCGCGAAGTCTCTGAACTGTATCTGGCCCTAAAAATTCACCGGCTATTCCTAAAGTTCGGATATTCGCCGGACCCTCTCCAGATGCCGCTGGAGATGAAGGTCGAGAAGATCCATCAACAGCTTGAGGGACTGGGTCGTGCTGGAAGTCCAACATAAACGCACCGCCAAACTTAGTCACTTGGTAGTTAGCCCAGTAATTACTAAAGTATCCATATCCAGAGTATCCATAGAAGTTAGTACCTGCCCACGGATCATATCGATAACCTGTGTAAATACTAGGAGCAGATCCAAACCTGTTCAGGGGGCTGGTAAATCCAAAAGATTTGCCGCCTGGACCCATGCTGCTGTAGCTCTCTTCACCTAGCTGTAAGTCTCCCCGCATCAACTGGGCACACAAAGATTTCCAGATCGTCAAACAACTTGGATGTAGCTGACGAAGTTGATGCAGCTGAGAGTTCTGACCCAGCCAAGGCTTCTTCTCGATGTTTGAAGATTTACAGTCCAGCGTAATCTCTTTCATGGCACCACAGCTGAACTCTTCATTTGTGGTTGTATTTTTTATTTTAGTGCTGAATGAAAGAAAAAACTTTTTAGGCTTCCCACCATCTTCTGGTTCGTATCCTGTGTCTTCCCCAGGACGCATCGGTGACGGTCGGCCCGCTTTACCGATACCAACAATGCTACAAGACTCGCCTTTATTTGCCCCCCCGCCCCGCCGAACTTGAGCAGCCTCCCTGACAGGATCCAGACCACTGTCAAATTTGGCCTTACCTTCGTTAAGATTTAGATACCACCGAGTGCTGTCTGCTACTAATTCAAACTTATCTTGTCCGTCACCGCCGCCACCGCCGCCTCCCTTCATAGAAATCTTAGCCTGATACGTCTCAGGGTTGCAGCAGCAATCAATAGTGTCTGGTCCCTCAAGCTGTGCCTCCACGCCTGCCGCTTCGCAACACTTTGCGTCGAGGTCAGCCTCTTGTTCAAAGTTGTCAACTTGAACAGGGCACACGCCCAAACACTTGCATTCTCCGCTGGAGGTCTGCCCCTCCTGACCAATGGCAGTGACTCGATAACAAATCTGTTCGCCAGGAACAACGTCAACACCAATCTTCAGGGCGTAGCTCGTCTGACCTGGGCCGACTGAAGTAGCACGAGTACCTCGCCCACGACAACTCGGAGATCGAGACCACTGAACAATGTATCTCTTTACATCTGGAACTGCGTTCCAATTAAGTTGAACAGTACCTTCACCGTGTCGAACTTTTTGACCACAAGGAGGACATTTTGTCGGACCTCTTCCGTCACCCCCGCCGCCTCCTCCTTCGCCGCCGCCTCCAGAAGGCTCCTCTTTACCGCACTTCTGACTGTCACCTGGACTACCTGTGGGCTCGTAGACATTAAAGTCTGCAAGATGAAAATCATAGTTTGTAAAGAGAGTGTCTTTTCGCCACTCAAGAACTGGGAACTGCATGTATGTATACAGAACCTGACTAACAAACGAACCGCCTAGTCCACTCGGCACACTCATAGTTTAACAAGTCAGTCCCGAAGGTAACGAATTCACTTTCATGATCCGAAAAGTACCTTGGAAATCAAACGACCTGCCTCTCACAGTTGGGGGAGATAAGCTCGTAAAATAAACACTGTAGTCATCGTTCCAGTACCCCACAAACCTATACAAAACAGGAGTGGTTGTAAAGAACCGATCACTGAAACTCTGATACTCGGAAGGAAATGCGGCTTCAATAGTGAACTGAATCACATCGTCGCCTGCAATGTATTGCGGGTTGGAAGACTGTACGAACACAGCGTTTGCTGTAGGGGTCACAGTCATTCGTTTCCCAGGGACATAGGGATTGTATGACAACTGAGGTGGGCAGGTAATCAAAGTACTCGATCCACCCGAATCTTTTAGCAACGCTCTTTGTTCATGTATTGTAGACATATCAAATTGGCCTATGGTCGGGCCGGTCCTCCCCCACCTGCTCCGGCACCTCCTCCGAAGTTGTTAGATATAAATGTGGTGTTACTATACCCGCCCGATGAACTCGTCGCAGCATTTGCTTGATTCACAGCGGCCACTATTCTCTGAAGATCTTGCTCTATGGCAGTAGCTAAGTTTTCAAAAATCAATGCGAATCCGTCTGCCCAGTTCTGCACACTTGGAGTCCATGCGTTCAGGGCTGCGTTGATCTGCTCCCTACTCCCGACAAACTTGGCAGCAAAGCCACTATCTCCTCCCCCTCCGTCATAGATAGCGGTTGCCATACGACCACCCGCATCTCCGAACACCGCAACAAACTCGTCGAGTCTTGTTTGAAGTCCTGCTTTCAGTGCGAGGATGTCGTCGAGAGTTTGTTGGATCTTTGCTTTTTGTGATTCTAGCTGATCGAGCTTCTCCTGTTGAATCTCAACACCCGCATCCGCTGCAAGTCTGTCGGCCCGCCCTCGCTCGAAAGCAAGATCGGACTCTCGCTCGTTCAACAGTTTCTGTAGACGCTGTCTTTCTTTTGGATCTGTTTCTTTCTCTAGTTTTTCGCGGATTGCGGCCACGCTGTTCTCGGCCTGCACTGCCTTGTCTTGGGCGTCCTTCAATCGTTGGAATCGCTTGTCCTCGATTGCCATCCGTGCCTGCTCAAGCTGAAGCAGGGTCTGCACCGTTCGGGCTTGCTTGGCTTTTTCTCCGAAGATCGCCTGTTCGTGTTTAATCTGCTCGCGGGCTTTGTCTGCTCGGTTGTCTTGCTGTTGAGCCTGATCCTGCACATTAGCTTCGTTACCGGCTTGCTTCGCTGCTTCAATCTTAGCGTCCCGCTCTGCTCGAAGATTTGCCATCGCCGTGGCATGTGCAGCTGCTTGCTCGGCATCCTCAAGATCGTACAACTCGTCGATCTTCTTTTTCTTCTCATCAAACTCGGCCTGTGCTTGGAGTCTAGCGGCTTCAACTTTATCGCCTCGTCGGTTCGCTGCGTCAATCTTCTGCTGATTTTCAAATGCTTTTTGATCTGCGGCTCGGGCGTCATTTACCCCGTCAATCTGAGATTGTGCGTACTCGTCGTTCTTTTCAATCGCTGCGTCTGTTCGTTCTATAACTTTGTTAAGACGGTCAATTTCTTTTTGATTGATAGTTTCTTTAGCTTTAGCATGCTCCAGTTCAATTACAAACTGCTCCCGCATTTTCTCCAGCAACACGCGACGAGCTTCTTGTTCTTCTTCAATTACGCGAATTCTCTCGTCGTATTTGTTTGCAAGGGTTTGATCTCCCGCCATTTCTTTTTCGAGTTCGGCAAGCTTTGACAAGTTGTCCTGATGTGCAGATAGAGCGGCTTTTGTTTTTTCTAACTGCTCGGCTTCCTTTGCTCTTTTGTCAGTAACCGCTTGAATCGAAGTAGCACTTGCGGTCAGCATGTTGTTTTCGTTTTTCAACGATTCGTTATATTGATCCTCCGTTGCTTTCAAAGTTCTAAGTTGATCATTAAGGGTTTTCAACTGCCTCTCATATTGTTGCCGCTGGGCTGCTGTAAGATTTCCGTTTGCAAGCATTGCCTCATGAGCTTGAATCTGCCCTTCAATTGCTTGTTTGTTCTCTTGAATTGCATTATTGATGTCGCCATACTTCTCTGCCAACCTTGATGCCTGTTGCATCTCGGCACTTGACGCTTCTGTGGTATCGGACAGAGTATCGACAAGAATTCCTAACTCGGTTCCTTGCTCTTTAACTTTGTCCTGCATTTTATCGAAGCCGTCAATTTGTTTTTGAATCTCCGGCTCCAAAGCTTTGAACTCATCTTTCAGTCGTTTCTGCTGTTCTGCAAAAGTTTCCGTGTCTTCGCTA
>CESX01004359.1_pt1 | contig 15454 bp, 17 predicted proteins | sample 326941 | NCBI WGS metagenome assembly CESX01 (sample SAMEA2622357, study PRJEB7988) | marine metagenome | isolation source: saline water (ENVO:00002010), including
CGTACTCCAATGCAAACATCTATGGATGGCGATTTTGATACTGGTAACGTAAGATATAAAGCGAGAGAAAGGTACAGTTTTGGTGTATCTGATCCGTTAGGTATTTACGGCTCACCGGGAGCATAAATAAATTAAATATTAAAGGGTGGCTTGATTGTCACCCTTTTTTATTGTATAAAAGTTCAAGTGAACTTTTTAACTGACTATTACATTATGTAATAGACTTAACCCAAGACAGGGAGAATATTATGGGTACAACTACTTTTTCCGGCCCAATAAAAGCTGGAACAATTAAAGATACAACTGGAACTACTTATAATTCAGATGTATCAAATGTAGGTTGGGTTGTAATGTCGCAAACTGCGTCATTTGCACACAATGCTGGTGCAAGTAATTTATTAGCTAACCTTCCACCAAACAGTCAAATTCTTGATTTTATTATTAATGTTGAAACTGTATTTACTGGTTCAAATTCTAGTGATGTTAAAATTGATATTGGTACATCTGCTGATGCAGATGCTTATGTAGATAACTTAGGTGTTAGTGCTACTGCTAGAAGAATACCTTTAGGTACTACAGCAATCTGTAATAATTGGAAAGATATAGGAACTGATACTAAAATCGAAGTAGATATTACTGCTGGTTCAGCAAATGCTGGTACAGTTCGCATTACAGTTATCTATGCACAAAATCGTAACCTAACAGCTTGATGGGAGATTTAAATGTCTTCATCAGATGTAAGAGCTTTTAACTGGGCACAGGGTACAAGTGCAGCAGTTGTAGGTGCACAGCGATCTCGTATTAGACAAGTAATTATATTTGCAGATGCAGCTGGTGCTTTTACAATAAAAGATGGAAGTGCTAGTGGAGAAGTTTTGTTAACTCAAACTTTTCCTACTGGCATACATCATCTTAATATTCCTGATAATGGGATATTAGCTCAAAATGGTGCTTATGTAAGTGCATTTACAGGTAGTAGTAATCAATTAACTATATTTTTATCATAAGGAGATGACAATATGCCACAAGGAAAAGGTACATATGGCTCAAAGGTAGGTAGACCTACAAAGAAAAAACCAATAAAAAAATTAGCAAAGGGTGATGCATTAAGTATAAAAAGACGTAAACGAATGCTAGACCCTAGAGTTCGTAACTCTGCTAAAGGAATGTCATTAAGAGAAAAACTAAGATTACTTGAAATGATGGAAGCAGGTGGTATGGACATGAAGGGCATCAAAGGTGGTGGCTTAATGAAAAAAGGTGATGGTGGAAAACTAAAACCAGTTGCTAAAAATAATAAAGGTTTAAAAAAACTACCAACTAAAGTTCGTAATAAAATGGGATTTATGAAATATGGTGGTTCTGTTAAAAAGAAGATGGTTGGTGGTAGTATGAAATCTACAACTGCTAGAGGCATGGGAGCTGCTACTAAAGGTGGTCAGTTTAGAAAGAACGGCTAATGAATGGTAGATCCTGTCACAGCTATTGTTACGGCTACAACGGCATTTAACCTAATAAAAAAAGGTTTCCAAGCAGGTCGTGATGTGGAAGCTATGTATGGTGATATCGGCAGGTGGATGGGAGCAGTATCTGATATTAATCAGGCTGAAAAATTATCTAAAAATCCACCTTTATTTAAAAAACTTTTTAATGGTTCTTCTGTTGAACAAGAGGCTATGGATGCGTTTGCTGCAAAAAAGAAAGCACAAGCAATGGAAGATGAACTTCGTAGTTGGATTAATATGGTTCATGGGCCGCAAGCATGGAGTGAGTTATTAAAATTACAATCGAAAATAAGAAAGGAAAGACAAGAAACTTTGTATGCTCAAGCTGAAGCTCGTAGAAAATTTCTTAATATTCTTGGAATTATATTTTTATGTACTATAATAGGATTTGTAATCATGTGGATTGGTTATTTGTTTTATTTAAAAAGACAAGGAGAGATTGGTTAGATGATGTATAATGATCCTATGAAATATAATACTGGTGGCATAATGTCTTTGTTACAGCCTTTAAGGTCTGGTCTTGCTCCAATGGTTCAAGAAGAAGGTGTAGCCAAGTTAGATCAATTTATAAATGAAATAAGTCAAATGGCTACAGATAGATTTGGTGAATATCAAGGTGGTCAAACACAACAGCCAGTTCAACAACCAATGATGCCTAGACCAATGATGCCTATTATGGGTGGCATAGGAAGACCTCCTATGGGTAAAGGTGGATTACCTAGTCAGTACCCACAAAGAATACCAAGACTGCCCACAGGAGGCTTAAACAGCGATCCATTAGGTCTTTCATCTACACCAGCTATGTTTAGTGGTTTAGGATCTTATTTAACAGGAGCTAGATAATGGCGAGTGTAGTACCCGGTCTTCCTGAATTATTTGAAGAAGCATATGAAAGAGCTGGTTTAGTAATGAGAACTGGCTATGATTTAAAAACAATAAGAAGAAGTTTTAACTTATTAACATTAGAGTGGGGTAATCGTGGACTTAATTTATGGACAATTGCAGAAGGTACTCAAGCTCTATCGCAAGGTACTTCAACTTATACTATGCCTACCGACACTATTGACCTCATTGAGCATTCGATTAGGACAGGTACAGGAACAAATCAACAAGATATTGCAGTACAGCGTGTCAGCGTTGCAACATATTCTCAACAAACTAATAAAAATATGCAAGCGCGGCCGACACAAATTTTTGTCCAAAGACTAGCCAGTAAAGTTGATGTTACTTTATGGCCGGTTCCTGATAATGGAACTTATACTTTAACATATTATAGATTAGTAAGTATTGATGGAATGAGTTCAGGTATATCTGGTGATACAACATCATTTGTTCCACCAAGATTTGCAACTTGTTTAGTTGCAGGTTTAGCTTATTATATTGCAATGAAAAGACCAGAGGTTGCAAATAGAGTTTCAGCTTTAAAACAAGAATATGAATTTCAATTTGAGTTAGCTGCGGGTGAAGATACTGATAGTTCTACTGCTCGATTTGTACCTCATCAAACTTTTTACTTAGGTAATTAAAAATATTATGGCTTATGTTTCAGATAAATATGCTTTAGGAATATGCGATAGAACAGGGTTTCAATATAAACTTAGAGATTTAGTTTATCAATATAAAGCTGGTCGTAATACAGGACTTCGTGTAGGCAATGATGTAGTGGATGAAGATCAACCACAAAATTTCTTAGGACAAATTAAAATAAATGATTCTCAAGCAGTTAAAGATCCTAGAATTGATAGGATTGAACCATCTGTTGCAATATTATTATTACCTGATCCATTTACAACTGGTTCATCTGGTGGTGGTACAACTACAATTACTGTTAATGAAAATTCTCATGGAAGACTTGTATCTCAAGTTGTAAGATTTAGAGATGTTAATACCTTTGATGGAATATCATCTTCTATTATGCAATCTGCTAGTGGATATGCAATTGCATCTGTAGTAGATATTAATAACTATACTATAACAGTTTCAGCTACTGCTACTGTTGGGAATACAAAAGGTGGTGGAACATTTGCTTCTGCTGGGCCGGTTACATTGGAGGCTTAATATGTCATTTACTTTAACAACATTAATAGAAGCTATTAAAAATTATACTGAAAATTCAGAAACTACATTTTTAAATAACATAAGTAACTTTATTAAGAGTGCAGAGGAAAGAGTTTTAGTTAATGTTAATCTTGAAGATTTTAGAAAAAATGCAACAAGTGCTGTAACAAGTTCAGATTCTTTTATAGCAGTTCCATCAGACTATCTTTCATCATTTAGTTTTTCTGTAACTAGTAATAATACTAAATCTTTTCTTTTACAAAAAGATGTTAACTTTTTACAAGAAGCCTTTCCTCTTTCTACTGAAACAGGAAAACCTTTATACTATGGAAGATTTGATGTAGATAATTTTATATTAGCTCCTACACCAGATGCTAATTATGTTTGTCAATTACATTATTACTATAGACCAACTAGTCTTGCTGACAGTGTTACAACTATAAGTTTTGCATCAGGTGGTAATTCATATGCTGTTGGTGAAACAATTGCTAATGCAGCAACATTATCACAGGCAACTGTAACTGCTACTGTTAAAACAATATCCAATACATCAATTACAACTACTATTCCATTAGAAGGAACATTTAGTTCAAATACTACATTATTTGGATTAACTACAAATAATCAGCAACAAAATACAAACGTAAGTTTAGATACAGCTACAACTTGGATTAGTAAAAATGCACCCAATGCAATATTATATGGATCTTTATTTGAAGCATATACATATATGAAAGGTGAACCAGATCTATTATCATTATATGATAAAAGATTTCTTGAAAGTTTAGGAAGGTTAAAAGATTTAGCAGAAGCTAGAGAAAATAAAGATTCTTACACTGAAGGATTACCACAAAGAATGGCTACTTAAAGGAGATTTTAAATGACCACAACTAATAATGCCGCAACTAATTATTTAGAATTAAAATTACTACAACATGTATTTACTTCAACAGCTTATACTTCACCTAAATCTAGTTTATATCTTGCATTAGCTACAGCAGTATCAGATGCAGAAGCAGGAACTTTTACAGAGGCTAACTTTGGAAGTTATGCAAGAGTAAAAATAAATGGAGAAAATACCACTCAACCTTATTGGGTTGTAGCTAATGCAGGAGGTACTGTAACTGCAAAAAATAACGGGGAGGTTTCTTTTCCTGCATCTAGCTCTGGCACTAATACAATTACCCATGTTGTTTTAATGGATGCTAGTTCATCTGGAAATGCTTTGTTTATTGGTGATGTTACAGATAGACAAATATTAAGTGGTGATATATTTAGAATTAATGATGCAAATCTTACTATAGAGTTAAAGTAACATGGCACTAAAAGTTGGTGATAGAGTAAAACAAACTAGCACTACAACTGGTACTGGCACTATCACTCTTGATGGTGCAGCTCCAACAGGGTTTTCAAATTTTAGAGATTACTTATTAGATGGTGATACAACTTATTATGTAATTGAAGATGGAACTAATTACGAAATAGGAGTTGGAACTTTTAATACTGGTGGTCAAGCTACAGCAGATACAATAGCAAGAGCTTCTGATGCTAATGTATATAGATCAACAAATAGTAATAATAGAGTAAATTGGAGTAGTGGAACTCGTAGTGTATTTATATCTCTTCCTTCTGATAAAGCAGTTTTTGAAGATGCACTTGGCGATTTATCCTTTACTGGTGACGTTACTTTTGATAGCACTAATAGTTCAGCTTATGATGTAACTTGGGATAGCTCAGAAGGTCATTTAATATTTAATGATAGTGCTAAAGCATATTTTGGTACTGACAAGGATATGCAAATAACGAGTACTCATGTGTACTCAAGAGTGTTGGCTGAAAGTCTATTTCTTCAACTTTCTAACACTAAAGAAAATGGAGATATATTATTACAGACTGACGATGGTTCAGGTGATTTAGCTACCTACGTTCAATGTGATGGGGGTACTGGCGAAGTAATGTTGAATTATTATGGCAGTACAAAACTTACAACCAAAACTGGTGGAGTAGACATTACTGGGAGTCTTACTACTGATGGTTTAACTGTAGATGGTACTACAACTTTTAATGATGACGTAACTTTTACTGGTACTGGTAAGAATTTGTTATGGGATCAGTCTATTAATCACTTATCATTTGATGATGATGTTAGAGCTTCATTTGGAAATAGTGGTGACTTTAAAATTCGTCATCAATCTTCTGGTACTGGTGGTAATGAAACACACCTAGATAACACAACTGGTAATTTAAATATAGTTAATTTTGCTGATGACAAAGATATAATTCTTTCTTCTGATGATGGGTCTAATGGCACAACAGCTTATATTACATTAGATGGAAGTGAAGGTGAAGTTCAGTTATCTCATTATGGTTCAGAAAAGCTAGCCACTAAATCTACTGGAGTAAATGTTACTGGTACTGTTACAGATGATGGTGCTACACACGATGGTGACGTTACATTCACTGGTGATAACTATAATGTATTATGGGATAAGTCACAAGATTCATTAGAGTTTGCTGATAGTGCCAGAGCCACATTTGGTAGTAGTAGAGATTTTCAGCTTCAATTTAATGGGTCTAATGGTCTTATTGAAAATTATACTGGTGATCTGTTCATATCAAATTTTGCTAATGACCAAGATATATTTATTCGTTCTGACAATGGTTCTGGTGGCATTGCAACATATGTAAAGGCTGAGGGAAGCACTGGTGAAGCTCAATTATATCATTATGGCACTGAAAAGTTAGCGACCAAATCTACTGGAGTAGATGTTACTGGTGTTCTTACTACTGATGGTGCAACCCATAATGGTGACGTAACTTTTACTGGTGCTAGTTATAATGTTCAGTGGGATAAATCACATAATACTTTAAATCTTTTAGATGTTGCTCAACTTCATTTTGGATCTAGTTTATCAAGTGGAGATTTACGGATTTTTCATAATTTAACTGATTCTTTTATTCAAAATATAAATGGTGACTTCAATTTAATAAATTATGCAAATGACAAAGATATAATTTTTTCTTCTGATAATGGTTCAGGTAGCATTGCCGAATATATTAAACTAGATGGTTCTACAGGGGAAGTACTATTAAATCATTATGGTTCAAATAAGTTAGCAACTAAATCTACAGGTGTAGATATTACTGGCGACATAACTCTAACCTCTACAAATGCTGGTAGTACAGATGGCCCTACCATAACCTTGAAAAGAGATAGTGCTAGTCCGGGAAATTTTGATGATATAGGGGAAATAGAATTTCTTGGTGAAAATAGTGCTAGTGAAGAAATTAGATATGGTCATATAAAAACTCAAATTACAAATCCAACTGATGGTGCTGAAGAATCAAGAATGGTCTTTAGTATTTTTAATGATGGTGCTGATAAAGAAATGATGTTCCTTGATTCAATTCATGGTGGTGGTTCAGTATATTTAACATCAGGGATAGATTTAGTATTTGAAGGAAGTAGTAATAATACTAATGAAACAACTTTAACTGTTTCTGGCCCTAATCAAGACAATACAATCACATTGCCTGATGCAACTGGAACTGTAGTTTTACAAAATGCTTCTATAGATATGAATGGTACAGAGTTAGTACTTGATGTTGATGGTGATACATCTATAATTGCCGATATAGATGATCGAATAGATTTTAAAGTTGGTGGTACTTTTAGAATGGGTATTACAGATAGTCTTTTAAATTTTACTGGTAACTTACTTTTATCTTCTACAGATGCTGGTGCAACTACTGACCCTACTCTTACTTTATACAGAAATTCAGCAAGTCCTGCTCTACAAGACCTTATTGGAAAGGTATCATTTCAAGGTGAAAATGATGCTTCTCAAATCGTAAACTATGCTGGTATTAATGGAAGAATAACAGGTATTACCGATGGTAATGAACATGGTGAAATAGATTTTACAGTTATCTCTAATGGCAATCAAATTACTCCGTTTATTTTAAAGGGTAATGGCAATACTGTATTCCAAGCTAGAAATGTACTTATCGGAAACACTGCTTCATTAATATTTGAAGGTTCTACTAATGATAATAATGAAATAACAATAGCTGTTACAGATCCAACAGCAGACAGAACTATAACATTACCTGATGCAACAGGACAAGTAGTTTTATCTAGTGGTGGTATTGGTTCAGACTCTTTTGCTGAAATAGGAACAACTCATATTGGGTATGTTGGTTGGACTAACATAGCAGGATTTAGCCATATAGACCAGAACTCCCAATTTAATTATGCTCTTTTACAAGATGGTAATGGTACAACATATTTAAATGCACGCTCTAGTACTAGTATTCGTATAAGAAATAATAATTCAGATGTTGCACAATTTAATTCTGATGGATTATTTATACATCCTAATAAAGTTATTTCATTTGAAGGTGCAACAAATAATTCTCATGAAACAACTTTAACTGTTACAGACCCTACTGCTGATAGAACAATAACATTACCTGATGCAACAGGAACAGTTTTATTAAACGCAGGCGATCAAACTTTTACTGGTGACTTAACATTTCCTGACAGCCAAGAAATAAAATTAGGAACAGGTGAAGATTTAAGAATATTCCATGATGGTACAAATAATATATTTAGAGGTGCTTCAAATCCTATGTGGATTCAAACTAACAGCACAATATATTTAACAAAAAATGCAGCATCAGAATATATGGCTAAATTTATTAGCGATGGTGCAGTAGAACTTTACCACGATAACTCAAAAAAATTTGAAACAACATCAACAGGAATTAAAACAACAGGAACATTAGATATAAATAGTGCATATACTTTTCCAACATCTGATGGTAGTGCTAACCAAGTTTTACAAACAGATGGAAGTGGTACTTTAAGTTTTGCTACAGTAAGTGGAGGTGGTGGGGGTAGTTCTTTTACAACAGATATTACATCTATAGTTTCTGGTGGTGCAGATTTAATTTTACAAAATAGTAAAACAACCGTTAGTAGTGGAACTCGTCTTGGAAGAATACAATTTCAAGCTCCAAATGAAAGTAGTGGTGGCGATGCTATACTAGTAAGTGCTGAAATAGATGTTCAAGCAGCTGGTACATTTGCTAGCAATGCTAATCCTACAGATTTTATATTTAAGTTAGGTACTTCAAGTTCGCCTGTAGAAGTAGCAAGGATTCATAATACAGGAAATCTTCAAATTAAAGATAGTCAATCTGCTTATTACACTGGTGGTGGTATGCTTTTTGTTGCTCCCTCTATCTATGCTAGTTTTTATGATAATACTGGTGGATTAACTATCGCTAGTGCAGTTGGAATTAAATATGATTCAACAGCAAGAAGCAGTAATAGTAATATATTTTCTCTTGATGCTTCTACTGGCGAAGTAACAGTTAATAGACCGGGAGATTATCAAATTACTTATGATGTTACTACAGCAATTGAAAGTAGTGGTGGCTCTTCAAGAAGTGAAACAAAAGTAAAATTGCAAAAAAAGACAAGTGGTGGAACTTTTTCAGAAGTATCAGGTAGTTTATCTTATATATATAATAGAACTCAATCTACTGGTGAAGCAACTTGTACTGCAACAATTATTGATTTTGCATTGATAGGTCAAATATACAGAGTTCAAGCAGAAAGAGAAAGTGGTACTTCTACCATAACAACAACACCTAAAGGTTCAAGATTAAATTTCTTATTAGTTGGTGGTCAAACTTAATAAAAAGTTAATATAGCAATAATAAATGGAGTAAATATGACTAAAGAAAATAATAATAAAATAACAATTAATGATGAAGATTATAACGTAGATGATTTATCTGATGAAGCTAAAAAATGTATAGCACAGATAACTGACATAAGAAATCGCATGAATAAAGCAAACATGGAATCTGAAATGTTAAACGCTTCTTTAAAAGTATTTAGTGGACAACTAACTGAAGAATTAAAAAAGAATAAAGATAGCTAATGTTTTCTAGTGGTGCATTTTCTCAAACTACTTTTTCATCACAGGCACAAAATGTTGTTGTTATTGAAGCATTAACAATAATAGGTACATCAAGTAAGTTTATTGCTGGATCATTAATTCTTGTAGTTGATGCAACATTAAATTTTAATTTATCTCAAGATACAAACTCAAATCTTATTCTTTCTCCAACTCAAAGTTTAATAGCTAATTCAAATACTAATATAGAAATAGGAAGAACAAGACAAATATTTGAGCCTAGTTTGATTAGTTCATTTAGTAGTGATGTTAATTTTAATTTTACAAGAACTCAAGAAGCTGATTTAAAATTTACTTTTACTACTGATATAAATGAAAATTTAATTATTACTTCTTCATCAAGTATGACATTTCAATTTAGTCAAATAACTTTATATAATTTTATAAGAACAGTATTAAATACATTGCAGTTTTCTTTTAATCAAGAAACAGATTTTGTTTTTGTAAGAGCAGTATCATCTGATTTAAAAAGTAGTTTTAATGTAGAAGCTATTGAAGTAATGATTTTTAGCAATAATTCTAATTGTGTTTTTTCCTTTACAATTGATGCATTAGGTGAGAAATTATGGGATAATATACAACCAATTGATGCTGATAGTTGGACTGAAATTAATACTGGTTCTAGTGCTACTTGGTCTAATATAAATCCAACAGGAGGAGAATGGGCAAATATTTCAACTGGTTCTTCTAATAACTGGAGTGATGTTATACCATCAACTAATGATAATTGGACTAAAACAAATGTATAATAGGAGATTAAATGGCAAGTACATATACAACTAATGGTGGTTTAGAAAGAATAGGAACTGGTGAACAAGCTGGTACTTGGGGATCTACAACTAACACTAACTTAGATTTAATTGATAGGCTTACTAACGGAGTTAAAAAACAACTTAGTATTGCTGGTGCAACAGTTGCTTCACCAGTTCCTTTACATACTGCTAATGGTTCAGAATCTAATGGAATGTATAAGGTAATAGAATTTACAGGAACATTAACAGAAACAGGTGGAGTTGCAATTACTCCTATTACTGCTCAAAAATTATATTTTTTTAAAAATGATACAAGTGGTTCACAAACCATACGAATTATGCAAAGTACTGGTTCTGGTTTTGGTACACATGTAGATATAGAAAATACAAAAACAGCTATTGTATATGCAGACGGAGCTGGAAATGTTTCAAAAATAGAAACTGGTTCTGATGAATTTACTGAAGATGTATCAATGACAAAAGCTGGTGGTGTTTCATTAACATTACAAACTGATGCAACAGCAGTTGCCACAGGAGATTCTTTAGGAAGATTACAATATAAAGCACCGAATGAATCTGATGGAGCTCCTGAAAATGCAGTAGTTGCAACAATTGAAGGAATGGCTGTAGCAGATTTTACAAACAATGCAAACAAAACAAAAATAAGTTTTAAGACTGCTGATGGAGCTGCCGTAGTTGAAAGAGCAAAAATAGAATCAGCAGATACAACAAAACAGGGTTCATTTCTAACACTTACATCAGGAAATTTATCAGTTGTTGATGGTGATCTTATTGGAGCTTTGCAATTTCAATCTCCACTTGAATCAGATAGTGGAACTGGTGATGCTGATGGAAGAAAAGTTTCTGCATCTATTGTAGCTGAAGCAGATGCAACCTTTGATGCAAATACTAATACAACAGATTTAGTTTTTAAGGTAGCAACTAATGGTGATGCTGTTGAAAAATTTAGAATAAAACCAACTGGTGCAGTTGGTATATTTGCAGATGGTAGTACCACTACAAATCATATGACATTTGGTATAGATTCAGATTTAAAAATTTATCACGATGGTACTAATTCTTACGTTGATGACACTGGACAAGGTGCATTAATATTAAATGGTAGTACAGTTCATTTATATCATGGTGGTGCTAATAAACTTAAAACAACTGGTGCTGGTATTGAAGTTACTGGAACAATAACTGCAACAGGAGATATTACAGGCTTAACATCTGATAAAAGATTAAAAGATTTTAAAGGAACAATACCTTCGGCATTAGAAAAAGTACAAAAATTAAATGGATATAATTTTAATTGGAATGATACAGCAAAAGAATTAGATTCAAATATCTTTACTGAAGATGACCAAGTTGGTGTATCAGCACAAGAAGTTTTAGAAGTATGTCCTGAAGCAGTTAAACCTGCTCCTGTTGATAATAACTACTATACTGTTCAATATGAAAAACTTGTACCATTATTAATTGAAGCAATTAAAGAACAGCAAGAACAAATTGAACATTTAAAAGCTAGTAAAATAGAAAGGTAATTTATGCCATTACCACCATCCGGCCCATTAAGTTTTTCTCAATTAAAAAGTACCTATGGTGTTACTGGAACTAGCTGTTCTTTTTCACAATTAGTAAGAGGTGGTGGATTTGTAGATAATTCAAAAAATGTAGAAGTAACTAATGCTATTTCATCAATTGACTCTTATACATGGAATGGCATTAATCAACGTAATACTGCTCTTGGTCTTGGATATAGTAATAGATATATGTACGGAGATTTAACAACATATAGTGGTACTTTAGGTGTAGGTGGAATATGGGCGTATGGTTTTCTTTATAACAGCAGACCAACTACTGGTAGTATAAATGCTGAAACTTATATTCAAAATGGTGGCGTTAATGGAGCTAATTATAATATGGATTTTCTTTTAATGCATATGGGTACAAGTGCAGATATAAATGAAGGTGGAACAAATGAAGTTACAGAAGTTTTAACTGCAACAATAGGTAGAGCAGGAACTTACTATTTTTTATCTGATACAAGTGGTGGTGGTATAGTAACATTAAAAATTGAATTAAATACAGGTAGTGGTTTTTCAACAGTATTTGGTCATGTAGGTGGAAATACTACTAATATATCAATTGGTTTAAGTTTAGCATATACTCTTAATGCATCTGTAGGTAATCAAATAAGAGTTACTTTATATGGTAGAGGAAGTAATATATCTAGATACTACTATTTAAGTACATCTAGCTCTAACAATGATAAAACAGCAAATGTTCTTATAAATCAAAATGTTCCATCAAGTGCTAATAATATAGCACTATCAGATTTTTATGAAGGAGAATAAAGGAGATGGTGTATAATGCCATTAACTAAATTACAATTTAGATCAGGAATTAATAGAGAAATAACATCTTATAGTAATGAAGGTGGTTGGACAGACTGTGACAAAATTAGATTTGTATATGGTTATCCAGAAAAAATAGGTGGTTGGACTAAATATACAAGTGATACATATCTTGGTTCTGCTAGAAGTCTTCATAATTGGTTAGCATTAGATGGTGCAAACTATTTAGGAATAGGTACAAATTTAAAATTTTATATTGAAGAAGGTGGTTCTGTTGTTGATATAACACCATTAAGAAATGTATTACCTATAACTTTAGGTAATAATCCTTTAACCACAAATACTAATACAGGAACTGAAAAAGAAGTTACTGTTAATCATACAAGTCATGGAGCATTTGAAAATGATTTTGTTATTATGTCTGGAATATCATCTGATGTAAGAGGTATTCCTCTAGCTGAGTTTAATAAAGAACATCAAATAACAAGACTTATTGATGCTGATAATTACGTTATTACTGTTACATCAAATGCTACTAGTTCTGGTACTGGAGGTAGTAATGCAATTAAAGTACAATATCAAATAAATACTGGTTTAGATTCTCAAATTGGTGGTACAGGATGGGGTGCTGGTATATGGGGTGGTCAATTAACATCAGCACAAACGAATACTTTAAATGGTGCATTATTAAATAATGCTAATGGCACTGGTGGAACAGGATCAAATATAACATTAGCATCAGTAAGTGGTTTTCCTGATTCTGGTATTATTAAAGTTGGAGATGAACTTATAACTTATAGTGGAGTAAGCAGTCCTAATTTAACTGGTATTGTTAGAGGTGCTTTTTCAACAACCGTTACTGCACACAATAATGGAGCAACAGTTACAGATGCTACAACTGGTTGGGGTATGCCTGCTGAAACTACTACAGCTACTGAAATAAGAGTTTGGTCACAAGATAATTGGGGTGAAGACCTAATTATGAATGTTAGAGATGATAAAATATATTATTGGGATAAAACACTAGGTCTATCAACTAGAGCAGTAGAGTTATCTGATGTTCCAAGTTCAGCTAATACACCTACTGTAGCTAAACAAGTTATTGTAAGTGATGTTGATAGACATGTAATATGTTTTGGTACTAATACTTATGGAACGCAAATACAAGATCCTTTATTAATTCGTTGGTCAACTCAAGAGTCAGCTATAGATTGGACAATAAGTTCAACAACAACAGCTAGAAGTTTAAGAATAGGATCAGGATCAAAGTTTGTTCAAGCTATTAAAACTAAAAGAGAAATAATAGTTTTAACTGATACTTCTATTCATTCTTTTAAATATATAGGAGATCCATTTATATTTGGTATAGAACAGTTAGCAAATAACATAACAACTATGGCTTCTAAGGGTGCAGTTGCGTCTGAAGATTTTGTATTCTGGATGGGCATTGATAACTTTTATGTTTATTCTGGTGGAACACAGCAACTACCATGTCCAGTAAAAAATAAAATATTTAATAATTTTAATTATTCTCAAAGAGAAAAAGTATATGCATCTGTTAATTCTGAATATAGTGAAATAATATGGTTTTATCCATCTTTAGATAATTCTATAGAAAATGGTGGTAATGGTCAGAATGATAAATATGTTATTTATAATTATAAAGAACAAGTTTGGTATTATGGTAACTTAGCTCGAACTGCATGGATTGATAGATCATTAAGACCTTATCCTATAGCAACACAATCTAATATTATTTACAATCAAGAGTTTAATTATGATGATGATGGCTCAGCAATGTCATCATTTATTGAATCTGCTCCATTAACTATTGGAGATGGAAATGAATTTTCTTTAGTACAAAGAGTACTTCCTGATTTAACATTTGAAGGTTCTCTTACAGGATCTGCACCTGCAGCTAATTTTAGTTTAAAAACAAAAAACTTTCCGGGTACAAACTTTAATGAAACAGATAGTGAAACTGCAACAAGAATAGCTACAACTCCTGTTGAACAATATACTAATCAGTTATTTCTTAGAGCAAGAGGTAGATCATTTGCACTTAGAATAGACTCTTCAGCTACAGGAACAAAATGGAAATTAGGAACACCAAGAGTAGATCTTAAAAGAGATGGTAGGCAATAATGAGTTTAGTAGGATTACAACCACCTAGAATGCCAGAACCACCAGAAGAAATAAATAGAAGATATATGATAGATTTAGTCAGAGCATTAGAAGTTTTTATTAATCAAGAAAGGACAGCTGGTGAATTAAGAGCATCAAAAATTACATTAACAGATTTACCAACAAGTCCATCAGGGTTAGAAACTGGTGCTTTATATAATGATAGTGGTACAGTAAAAATTGTAACATAAAAAAGTTCACTTGAACTTTTAGGAGATACTATGTCTAAGAAATTGCAAAAGGGAAGTAAGTACGAACAGTTTGATTTAGATGGTGATGGTGTTGTAAGTGATGAAGAATTATCTAGAACTGAACATATGATACGTCTTGAGAACTCTGATAAAATGCAAGATCAACAAAGACTTATATGTTGGGTTTCATCTATATCATCAGTAGCATTAATCCTTTTTGTTATGACTCCATTAGTTAGTCATACAAAAGCAGACTTAGTTATACCATTGCTTTCAACATATGTTATAGCTAATCTAGGTATAGTATCAGTATTTATGGGTTCAACAGCATTTACTAGATCAAAAGAAAATGGAAAATGACATGGTTACTAGTTGTATTTTTATCAGGGACGGTTCAGGAAAGTGTCTACTTCA
>CESX01002861.1_pt1 | contig 15421 bp, 6 predicted proteins | sample 326941 | NCBI WGS metagenome assembly CESX01 (sample SAMEA2622357, study PRJEB7988) | marine metagenome | isolation source: saline water (ENVO:00002010), including
ATCCTTCCTGCTATTTCTTCTGCTCCTGTAAAGACGATAAACAAGGAGCCTTCTGTTGGAGGGCAAGAAAGAGAATTCCAAAATACAATAGCTGAGATTTTCTTTAATGATCTGCCTGTTGTTGATTACAATCACGAAACGCTAGATCAAACAAACGGGAATTCAAATAGTTCCTGGTTGAACTCAGGCACGGGGGGGGTTGCTCACAACCTTTCAAAAGATCTAGGTAATACTAATACTGTAACTAGCGCTTCAGATGACACCTTAATTAAGACAGCTGTTATAGTTGGGACCACCAACTCTTTTCTGCTCGACACCGCTCTTAACATAAGAGAAGATTACACCATTTATGTGGCCTTGAACCTAAACGGTCTTGCTGGTAGTGCTACGTATGGCATTGGAGCTTTATATGGAGATCTTAAAGGTGGAGGTTTTGGTTTCGGGGCTGTCCCTTCTGATAACGGAAGGTTTAACGCAGATAATACTATGCGTCAAAGCAGAAATATATTTGCTGTAAGGCACAGCAAAACAGATTCTGGTGATATCTCTATTTCGAATGTTTTAACTGGTTATCCAGCTTTTGTAGACACTACATCTACAGAAGATGGAACTAAACCTTTTGCCTTCCCAGATCCTGACCCAGATGCTAAAGATTATGATGCAAACCACGTCTTTATTATTCGCAGAGATAGAGTTGGCAACATGTTTTTGCACAACAGGAACGGAGATATTGTCGGTAAACTACCCGCAAAAACTCTTGATCTAGATCCCACTCTCACAAACAGCTCTGACTTCAGGACAGACGGAGAATTAGTATTGGGTTCTATAGGGGAGGTTGGACAAGTAAGCAGTACAAATCGAATCCAGCTTTACAGATTTGGAGTTATAGATTCTGACATAGGGGCTAGTGAAGCCGCAAACTTAGCTGCTCGGTTATACTCCGTGTATGGCGGCAAGAGAAGCAAGCTTACAGGTACATCAACTAAACCTACCACCAGGGTGGCTACCTCTACAAGAATTAGCTACTAATTACGCCCTATTTGTTTTTAGTATATTTGTATTATGGTAAGCGTATTACAAGTATATACAGCTCTAAGGGACCTCGCTAACAAAGAGCAAAAAGGTTTCATTACGCCTCAAGTATTTAATTCGTTTGCAGCGTTAGCTCAGATGAATATCTACAATGAAATGTTTGCTGAGCTTGTGACGGCTAAACGCTTGAGCCGACAGAATTTTGAGCCTGGTAGAGATAAGTCTGTAAGAAAGCAAAAGGAAGAGGACTTGTCGTTTTACTTTAGAAGAAAGGTTTCGTTGTTGGATTTGGAATACAACAACGGCCTGCTAGAGAAGCCCTCTGATTTATCGAAGATAGTATCTATGTATGCGGGATCTTTGTATGATCCTCAAGGAGCCGCAAACGACAATCAGGATATAGTTAGCTGCGAGCTAGTTTACGATCCTGAAAAGATTGACAGGATAGTAGGTAGCAATCTTTCTTATCCTACAGAGAGCTTTCCAGTAGCGTTAGTTTCTGCTGTAGACATAGAAATATTCCCCCCTACAATAGGCACTGTTTACTTAAATTACTATGCCAAACCCACTTCGTTTGATAGCGAGGGGAACATCTTGCCTGACGCACCATACTACGACTTCAGGACAGCAAATTACAACGGCGAATCTTTAGAGGTGTTTAATGCTCAGGGATCTAGAAACTTCATGCTTCCCCCCCACTATTTAACAGAGGTGGTGATGGAGTTGGCTAAGTTGATTGGAATTAGGTTGAGAGAAACACAGGTATCTGTCTTTGCATCACAAGAAGAAGCATCTGAATAATGGCATTCAATAAAGTAAAACTCAGCGAAATCATAAAGGATTTCATTATTACTCTTGACGGAGACGACTATGCTAGCAATGCTTCTGACACAGCCATAAGAAACTTTGCGTTGAGAGGTATACGTGAGATCGGTTTTGATCTTGGCAAAAAAGTAAAGTCGCTTAAAAGCACGGTGCAGTCAAACAATACTATAACTCTTCCAGAGGACTTTGTTGATTTGATCAAGATTGGGATTGTTGACTCTGAAGGTATACTTAGGGTGTTTGGTGAGAACAAGAACATAAACTACTCTAGGAAAATAACGACTCCAACCTCTTTTCAAAGTAGCAATGAAGGCCCGCTAAACATAAACGACAATCTTATTCGTGATAGAGAAGATGACAAGACGGCTACTGACAATAGCGGGGGGTCTGATAACGATTTCGGTCAATACGTTTTTGAGAATTACATATATCAAGGGGGCGTAGGTAGGCTGTACGGAGCGGGCGGTGGACATCTTGCTGGAGAGTACAGATTAAACCTCGATCAGGACAGAATTGAGATAGAAACAAACTCAGATATTACTGACGTGGTGATTGAGTACGTCGCAGATGAAGCTAGGTCAACTGATCCTGAGGTGCATGTGTATGCTGAGGAAGCGTTACGCTCCTACATATACTACAAGATTGTTGAACGTAAATCCTCTGTGCCAGCTAACGAAAAAGCTAGAGCGAGAGCTGAGTTTTATAACGAGAGAAGAAAGGCGAACGCACGACTCAGCAACTTCACAAAAGATGAAGCCCTAAAGACTATTCGAAAGAACTTTATGCAAGCGCCTAAGTACTGATGGCTATAGATAAAAGAATACCTAGGGTCTTAAACTCAGATGCTGACAATAAGACCGTGAATAAGGTGTCCATGTCGGATGCCTTAAATCTTTATTCAGGTCCTGACAACGAAGGTTTTGATGCTACTGGCAAGAAGCTAGATGCAGGTAAAGACGTCTTGAAAAACATACGCGGTAACGTAGCTGTAGACGCATATCCTGGGGAGGGTCTTCCGTCAGACGCTAGGGTTTTAGGATCGGTTGAGGATGTAAGAACTGATATTACTTATCTCTTTGTCTACAGCGTAAATGGCGATAATCATGGTGTTTGGGCTTACGATAAAAAAGATATCCTATCAAATGCCTTTGGAGGTGAAAGCACAGGAAATCCTGTGTTGAGACTTATCTACAAAAGTTCTCAATTTAATTTCCCTCAAAATGGATTTGTCAAAGGCGATATCGTATACAGCAATGCATCTAGAAGTTTTGAGGATGAAGATTTAGACAAGGATGTAATCATATACTTCACTGATGGTGTAAACGAACCGAGAAAGATAAATGCATACAGAGCCTTCGTAGAATCTGAAGGTGAAAATATTAACGGTTCGGATATTTATGCAGAGGCTGACTTCATAACAGCGTGTCCTAAAACTCCGCTCGTCCCTATCGAGTTTGTATTTCAGAATGAACCAGATCGCTCTACTAGTAACTTTGAGAGAACTAGGGGCTTTCAGTTTGCATATCAATCTATTTACAAGGACGGAGCAGAAAGCGCTATCTCATCTTATTCTGACGTGGCTTTCCCACCTAGCATCTTAGATCAGGGGTCACAGACATACGTAAACCATTCAGATTTTAACAAGTGCGTTCTTACTATACCTGCTCAAGGTCCAGAGATAGAAAAAGTAAGATTGCTTTGTAGAGAAGGAAACGACGGTAGCTTTTTAATTATAGACGAACTAGACGCAGGAGTTACATCTTTCAATTTCTTTAACGACAGGATACTCAAGGGTGTAAGTACGAACGAAGTAAACAAGCAGTTTGATTCTATTCCGCGTAACGCTGTAGCTCAGACAGTTTCTTCAAACAGGCTGATGTACGGAAACTACTTAGACGGTTTTAACAAGTCTACTACTACAGCTACAGCTACTGTAATCTACAAGAATCGACCAGAGGACTTTATTGCGTACACAATAAATGTTGTGCCTTCTATTTTTAGTCCAAAATTTGGACAGGGCGTGTCATTCTTTATGGATTTTCAAGAGATGCCTGACTCTCTTCCAGCGGATACAATCGTAAATGTCTCTGTTACTCTGACCCCTGACACAAACTTTCACTTCTTTCACCGTGGTAACGGAGGGGGGGTCGGTCAAACTCGGCAATCAGGCCCGCAAATAGTATCTTCTAACAACGAAGGTTTATTCAGCGGGATAAATTCTAACCAAGGAAATGCACTTACTTCCTCACAAGTAGGAGTGAGTAATTTTAACGATGGTGAGATATTTGGCGGCGGTTCTGGTTTTTATCAAGTTAGCGGAGTAAATACTTATAATTCTACTTTTTCAAACTATTGGAAGTATGCGGGCCCCACCACTCTTAATGGTGTCTCGATGCAGGCTCAACAAACAATAAGTGTTGGAAGTTCTGCTGCTCATCCGCTCATTATTAAGGGTAGCCCGATTACTTTTTCTGTTAGCTTGGAAATAACTGAAGATTTGTCTGATGCTCAAGCAAAGTTAAACTTGGCTGTTAGGGAGGCATTTATAAACAAGAACATAGATTCTTCTACTTTTCAAGCAAATCCTCAGCCTTTTGTAATACCAGACTTTGGAATAACAATACTGCAAAATAACTGTACGCCTTCCTACTCGTTTGATTTAGGGTTGAATAGTGGTAATACAATAAAACAACCTTACGTAGGTAAATCAGACTCAGATAACGACAGTAGAAATAAACTAATCAATGCTGCTTATGGGGGCGGCGGTGCCGCAGACCCTTTTTTTACAAGTGGAGACAGCGGAGTTCCTGTTGGTTACTTTATTTTCAATAAAGGCAAGGCTACTTGGATGCTTTCAGAAAACTCCCAAGAAGTTACAGATGCTTTACAGGATACCATTCCGATTGCAGATTCTTACTTCAATTATGACCCCTCAACTTCATCGCACTTTATGTTGCATTTGGTTGCCTTCAGTGATGTAGAGGCGTTGACTTGTCTACACGATACGGCTCCTGACACTCAAACTGCTGCTGCTTTAAGCTGGATTGTTATATCTGAAGAAGATGTAATAGAATTTGGGTCTAACATCGATTCTTGGTTAGACCAGGTAGGAATAGGCTCTGATCAAATTCATGGGTTTGCTAATAATCCCTATGGAGAAAACTCAGAAGCTAGAGTTACTAAGGGATACGGCTATCAACTTGGATATGTTTTTCCTTCTACTAACTACAACCAAGAGTCGTATACAGGAGCCAATCCATTTGCTGACTACTCTAATCAGCGTCAATATATTTCTCACAGTTATTTTGCTAGTGCAGGTTATGACGCGCCAACCGCTTCGTTTCTTTTTGGGGATGGAGTTCCTGTTCAGGGACTTGGATTGGGGGCTGATTTAGTTATTAATCCTATAGGAATTATTGCTGATGGGGAGGGAGGCCCAGGCGGTGGACCCGCTAGGTCTTTTGACAGCGAAAATGACTATGACCGTTTGAAAATGAGCGCTCAGGGTTCTGTTACTGTGAACCCTTATGAGAAATTAGCTCTTGGTCCTGTTTATGATAATGCTCCAGATTATTTACTTCCATTTGTTGAAGAGTATAAATACGAAGACACTGTTTTTTATGGTGGGCGTCTAAGACCAACTGGTGAAGTACAAATTGTTATTCCACCTTCTTCTCCCAATCCTGAAATAGATCCAGATGGGGCTGATCTTCAAACTTTTGATTCACTCTCAACAACGCTCCCGTTCTTGCAAAGGAACGTAGGGGGGACTACTAATTATATCCATCAGCTGCCAGAGGCGGCAGCAAACGGCACATCTTTAACTTCTGACAGCGTAGACTTTTCAAGACAGCAATCCTCAGTAGAACTAAATAAAACTGTAAGTTTTGCTAGTGGATCTTTTGATTTTGGGGGTGTAGAGTCTTTTAAGACGGAGGCTAATCACGACTTCGGTATTGTTTATTATGATGAAAGAGGCAGGCACGGATTTGTAGACTACTTAACTACCGCGTTTGTTGAGGGATATACAAATGAAGAGAGAGGGCTGGGCAATGACGGAAAAGGTGCAGTAGAAGTATCCCTACAGCTTACTGGTACGCCTCCCGATTGGGCTCATAGCTACAAAATAGTTTACGGAGAAAACAGCACGGTTCAAGACTTCGTGCAGTACAGCGCAGGTGGCGCGTTTGTTGGTGGAAATCCAGACAATGTTGAGATTTCTGACTTTAACAAAAACATATACGTTTCTTTAAATTATTTGCAAGGACACCCAGTTTCTTATGTGAATGCTTTTGGAGCAAGAACTCAAGAGGGCGGCTTAAATCTTTACAAATTTGAAGAGGGTGATAAACTAAGGGTGATATCTTACTTTGATGGGTCGGGGATCAACTACAAAGATTATGAGTTTGATGTGGTTGACTTAGTTGTTTTGGGTGACGGGCAAAATGAAACGAATCCATTATCTAATAACCCTGAACAAAATCAACAAGGGGAGTTTCTGGTGATAAAAGATAATCCAGAAGCTTTTGGATTTAGCCATGCTGATGTGTTGTCAGACCTCCACAACTGGGGGAAAAACTGTATTGTAGAAATACGCACTCCAAAGAAGTCTATAGACGTAGAGGATCAGATTTACTATGAGATAAGTGATCACTATAAAGTTGTGAAAAATAATTCTGGCAACTTAGTTCATGATGTAAATCCTGTCGTAGTAAAGAATGGTGATGTTTGGTTCAGACCAGTCGCTACAAATATTAGAGAGTTTGAAAATGGAGAGTATGTAGATATCATATCTGATGATGACGGCGCAGATCCTGCACCTCAGCCCAACTTTAAGAATGTATTCTTAGAAACGCGGTCTGCTACAGATTTATTTAAATCAGATTCTTTCTCTAGGGGTAGACCGAACGTGATATTTGAAGATGCAGCAGAGACTAAAAGAGAGGCTACTATAACTTATTCAGACCCTAGTAACCCTGAATCATTTAGAATCAGGTATTCTTCTTTTAATTCTTCTCTAGCAAACTTCAAGGATTTATCAGATCGTTACGGAGATATAGAATACATAGCGAACCATAACGATTACATAGTAGTCATACAGAAGGAAAAAGTCAGTATTGTTCCTGTAAACAAGAACGTGCTGTCAGACGCCTCAGGTAATCAACAGATTATAGCCTCACTAAATGTGCTTGGAGAAGTCATAGCATACCCTGGTGTTTCAGGTTGCGATAATGACCCTTCTTCTGTTTATGATTCGGGTGAGCAAGTTTACTTCTGCAATAAATCGCTGTCTAAAGTTTACAGATTTACTAGACAGTCTGGTGTTGAGGAGATATCTGAGAAGGGTATGTCTTCTTTGATTAGGGCTTCTTTACAAAAGGCTATAGAACTAGGTGATAATGTCCGCGTAGTGGGGGGTTATGACACCTTGAAAGAAGAGTACTTGTTGTCTATTGTAAACATCCCTGTAAGAACCACAGGCTTTGTTGAAGAGGTTGTGCAAGAGGCGCAAGAAGATGATGTAACCTTTGAGGAGTTTTTACCAACCATACAAATAACTCCTGATGATATTTTAGATTTTGGAGAACTAGATCCTACAAATCCTGTTCCGCAAGGGCAGGTGATGATAGAGAATGTTGGATTAGGAGATTTGATTATAACTGACCTTGAGATAAACGATGGTGAGGCCATAAACTTTGAGTTGGTTTCTCCTAATGCTAATGTTAGCGTTGAGAATCCGATGGTTATACAGCCTAATGGATCAGAAACAATACTGATTTCTATCGTACCTCCAGGAGAAGATGGAGCAATAGATAGCTTCTTAGAGATATATAGCAACGACCCAGAAACACCGATTTTGGAGCTACCGCTAACGGTTTTCTTCAAGGGTTCAGAGGTCGATGATGAATCCGATAGTGAAGCCCTTGTTTTATTTACGCAGGCATACAATGAACTTTATGGAACTGACTTAACAGAGGAAGACATGAGCAAAGAATTAGCATTTAACTACTTAAAAGATTTAGAAGGCACCACAGGTGAGCCCAGTTTGAAGGACTTAAGAAACTTCATGAATGACTCTGATAATGATGATATTACTAAACTTAGGTTTGATGTTGGTAATAACGAAAATATTGGTAGTGCTGACTTATTAGTGTTTCTTGGAATGATTGGAGATGAATACGATGAAGATGCTGGCATGTTCTCTGGTTTGTTGCCAGCAACATCTACTCCTCCGCCGCCTAAAGCTGCTCCGCCGCCACCAAGTAAGCCAAAGCCAAGCACAACTTTCAAGAGTGTCGATGATGCGATAGCCTACTTGTTTGTTCAAAACGAACTCACAGTAGGGGAGTACCATTTGCTTAGAGCTCAAATTAGCGACAACTTCAGTCTCAACTTAAACGAACAAGGCCCGATAAACAACTATGACTTAATTAAGTTTTTGACAGTGTATGGATCCACGACGGACCCAAATGAGCTTGCCTTTGAAACTACGCCCACTGGAGAGCAAGGCGGAATTCCAGTTGGTCCATCCTCACTGGAGACTATACTTTGGTTGATAGACGACGCAACCATGACTGTGGCACAGTATTTCTATCTTGCTAGCTACATTAAGTTGACCGCCAAGGCCGACGCGAATGAAGACAACCTGCTCACCACTGCTGATCTTTTGATTTTTATGGGGGTTTGGGGATTCGGCGCATCCGAAGGCACTTCTTATGACCTTAATGACCCAGCTTTTAATCTGTAATATCGATGGCAAACATACCTTTAACACCAAATGGATTTGAAGCTACGTTTGCTTATTCAGAAAGGCAAAACGCTTGGACAACTAGGTACTCGTTTGTTCCGACTTGCTATGCTTCTTCTGGTGACGAGATGCTGTCGTTTAAAGACGACTCAGGCACAGCTTGGCTACATGACAAGAACTCAGCTAGAAACGAATTCTATGGAGTTAAAAACAAGTCGAGGATAGAGCTTTGCTTTAATGACGATCCTTCTTCTGTGAAGATATTTAAGTCTGTTTCTTTAGAAACAAATAGAGCTACGTGGTCATACGTCTTTAGTACGAATGAGGAGTACGACGACTCAAACAATCAAGAGAGCTTACTAATAAACAAAGTCATTAATGACAAAGAAGGATTTAAGTATATAGAGGTCCCAAGATCTAGCTTGAACTCTAGTGCTAACATAATTCCTGTACCTAGCGCTACTTCTGGCATAGATGTTTTTGATTTTCTTGAAGTATTAGAGGGCTCTACGCTTGAAGGTGCGACAGTCAACAATGTATTGGTAGAGATAGATCTAGACCCTTTAGAGGTGTCTTCTTTTCCTGCTGCTCCTTTTGGCAGCTCCGTAATACTTTTGGCTTCTTTTGATGATCCAGATTTGTCGGGTCAGCTGCAAACACTTTCCTCTTTTTGTAGTGTTACTCCTCCTTTTGCAGTGCTAGGAGGTGCATTATTCGGGTTTGACATAAATATTGTGTCTATTAACAATGGAGTAATGACTTTGAGCTTGGCTTTACCACTACTTATTTCTGAAGATGTAAACTTTGCTGAGCTATATTTATTGGCTTTCAATCAGTATCTTACTACAGCTTCAAACCTTTTTGCTGTTTCTCCAGCTGAAATCAACGGTGACGAGATGAGGGGGCCATACCTAAACCTTAGGTTAGAATCTGCTAGCTCAAAACCCTTGGAGCTTCACTCTATCAACGCAGAATATGCTTTTTCTAAGCTAGATAAGGGTTTAAATCAAAACGCTTAAATTTGTAGATCATGACAGGACTAGAGTTATTAGCTATACAGGCAGGGATACAGGGGATTGGTGCTCTTGCAGATAGAAGAAGAACAAGAAAGCAACAAGAAGCTCAGCAGCCTCTTTTAGACCAAGCTAGACAAGACGTTCAGTCTGCATTTGGTTCGTTGGCTGACATAAAGTACACCGTTTCTGAATCAGAAAAGCAACTGGCTAAGACGGGGATGCGCCCTACAGACTTGTCACCTATAGCTGCGCAGCAGGCTACTGCGCTAGAAACTTTAGCTACTGACCCTAGAGCTTTGATGGGGGCTGTACCAGGACTCACACAGGCTACTCAACAGGCAACTACGGCTGCACAGCAAGCCGATTTGTCTAGAGAGCTAGCAGCAGAGGGTAGATTGGCTGGGTTAGAACAAGCCGCTTTGACTGGAAACGTAGATTTACAAAGAAACTTAGAGCAACTCAAGCTGCAAAGAGCCATGGGTTCAGAGGCTACTGCCGCTCAGAACTTGGCTATGCTAGAGGCTCAAAGAGGCAGTATAGGACCAAGCATGGTTCAGGGCCTTACTCAAACTGGCACGTCTTTAGCTTCTTCTGGCCTTGATGGTACATCTATAGGGGGTGGACCAGGATCATTTTTTAGTTTTCCAAATACCACACCACCGCCTCCACCTCCAGGCTTTATTCCAAATGTAGGATCAGCGATTGAATTTACGGGAGGTTTTGCCGAAGAAGGCGGTAAGATAAAGTACGGTCACGGAGGAGAGATGAAAGAAGATGTGATGATGGCGATCTTGCAAGACTCGAAGCAACCCCCAGTGCAAAAGCTAGGCGGTGAGTTCAATCACGGCACCAACAAGAAGGCTATCGTAGACGAAGAGACTGGCGAAAAAGAAGCCGAGGCTACGGGGGGTGAGTTCATCATCAACCCAGAGCAGTCGTCAGGCTTGCAGGAGGCGTATGCTATGATCAATAAAGAGGAGCCTACTTACGAGCAGCTGCTTGAACTATTCAAAGCTGCTAAGTTTTTAGAGGAACCACAATTTAATGAAGCGTAATGGCAAACGGTCCAGTTCCAGCTTACGTAGCCCCTTTACAGCCTAGCAAAACATTTAGTGAGGCGATAACTCAGGGTACACAAAACTTAGGCCCTCTCTTGGCTCAAAAAGCCAGGTTAGACGTTGCCAGAGATGCTGAAAGAAGAAGACAGCAGAACGCAAGGCTGTCTAGAATTGAAGGGTTTGACTCAACTAACTGGTCTCCTAAGCATGTTGAAGCATACAAGGAGCTTCGAGATCAAACAAAAGCTTTAGCTATTTCTGGTGATCCCAGGTTTGAATCTTATTTAGATTCTCTAACAGAGTATGACAGCTTGTTTACTAACTACGCTAAGACAACAGAAGAGAATAGAGATAGAATGCGTAAAGGTTTAAATGAGCCTGGCAGCATAGATACAGATATAGCACAATTTGTTAGCACTGATGCAGATTTTATTAGAGAAACGGGCATTTTTAATAAAGGTGGGTTTGAAGAATTTGACGTCGTAGACGGAAGAATCATTGGCACTTTTTTAGATGCTTCTGGAAATCTAATCGAAGGTGTTGGGCTTGGAGATATTATGCAGGCACCTGGTATCACACAGCAGCAGCTATATAAACCAGATTTTGAAGAGTATGCTGATGTTACGCCAGGCATGGTGGCTACTGAGCTTCAGAAAATTGTAAACAACTTTAAAGACACTGGAGAGTACACCGTTAAACAAATGAAACAGCTAGCAAGCTCTGAAGCTGTTCGTCTTATTACGCAGAATGGTATTAAAAACGCCAACAATAGTGCTATAAAAAACTATTCAGAAGGTAGTAGCCCAGCAGTAAATGGACTTTCTCCACAAGAACTCATGGCTAATGAGGCTGTTAAGCTGGTGTCTTTTGTAGAGCCGCTAGACGATGACGCTCAAGGAGAGGCTGACCTTACGCAATCTGTAAAAGACAACTCTACATTTGAGGCTGTTTACGAAGCTGATGAAAACTCTTTAATTCCTGAAGGCATTGATTTCGCGCCTAGCGAATTTGACAAAGAGGGCAGACCAATACTTGTTGGTGAAGGTGAGCCAGCAAAAGTTCCAAAAGCCACTTATTGGCCTACCGTTGAACTATCTACAAACAAACAGAGGCTAAACCTTACGAATTACGTTAAGGAAGAGATGAGAAGAGAAAGAAAGACTGATCAATTTGATCCAGTGACGGGTGAGCAAATATTTGAGCCTTTCAATGTAATAGCAAATCCAAGATCAATAGGCGTGATAGTGGATTCGCAAGGAAATAAAGTAGTGGTTTTAAGGGGTATACAAAACGAAGAGAAAAAAGGTGAGCGACCTATTCCTGACGTGCTTTTAAATCCTGATATCCCAGCTCATTTGAATACTCTAAAGCAGTTAGATCAAATAATCAAGAGCACTTACGGGGCGAATACCGACTTGAGTATAGACTGGTTCCTTGAGAACGAGAAGTCAGGTGCTTTACAAGCTACCACTACTCAAGCACCAGCGGTTAGTGGAGGTGGAGTTGGTTCTAGATACAACTAATTTAGTATTTTCAGAATGAACGAACAGGCACTACAAGACGCTTACAATCTATTCCAACAGGAGGGTTACAACAAGTCATTTGACGATTTTGTCAACTTACTTAATACCAATTACGAAGCTCTTCAGGACGCTTACAATCTGTTCTCTGAGACAGGGTATACTAAAAGTATTAATGACTTTAGCACCCTGATGGGTGTAAAAAAAAAAGAAGAGTCAGAGTTCGTTTCTCCTTTGGAGATGGACTTTACGGAGTACACTTCTCCGTTGGTTCCAAAGACTACACCTTCGGTCTCCAGTGTAAGTGAAGATTTTGTGGGCACTGCGGTTGCCGATCCGCAAGTGTTTAGTGATATGTTCGCTAAACAACAGAAGCAAAATGAGGATTACAAGAACTTCTTTTTAGAAAGAGAAAACAAAGAAGCAGAGAAGCTAGGTGTATTTAACGTAGTTCAGAACAGCTTTAAATCTGCTGTTTCTAATTACGAAAAGTCATATAAGGATACTCAGGCATTCTTGTACGACAACCCGTTTGAAAAGGATTTGATATCCGATTCCGATGAAATAGCTAGGGATAACAAGCTAAGAAGGGATGTCTCTTTGAATCAGCTGGGGGTGTCAGAAGAGAATCGAGAAAAGAACGCTACCGAGCTGTTGTTTCAGGGGAACTTTAGCGATGGGTTGAAGATACTTTTTGCTGATGGTTTGACGGCAGCTTTTGATGCGCCGAGAACCTTGCTCCCTTTCTTGATTCCAGGAGCTGGTCCTGTATTCACTGGCATTACCTCTGCTTCTCAAGAGGCAGCCAATTTAAGGTATGACCCTTCTCTCTCCGATGTAGAAAAAAAACAAAGGTCTATTCTCTCTGGATTTATTGAAGGGGCCAGCACGGGTATAGCTCAGAAGTTGGGTGTCGGTTTGCCAGGATTGACCAAGAAGATTAGTCCCAAAGCGGCAGAGGGTGCTAGCGATGCTGTACAGGCTCTCAGAGGGTTTGTAACAACTGGACTAGGCGAGGGTGTTGAAGAGGGCTTTGTAGATGTAGCAAACCAAGTCAAAGACAAAGCATTTGATCTCTCTTACGGTAGAGAATCGCAAGACTTCAATCTCTATCAAGCTTTGGATGCTGCCTTCTTAGGAACGATAGCGGGTTCTGCTGTTAAAGGGACCACTATGGCTACGAGCTTGCTTCCAAGCACAAGGAAGGCAGGTCACAGCTCCACTGTAGAGGAAAGATCTGAGATAGAAAAAGAAGTTCAAGAGCTGTCTCGCTCTTACTTTAATGAAGCCGACCCAGATATAAGGAAGGCCAAAGAGAAAAAGCTGAACGAAGCTTTGAACAAGTTTGATTCTCTGCTAAAGAAAGAAGGGGATTTACATGACGCTGTTGAAGGTGAAAGCAAAGATCAACTGGTTGCTATCAACAGAAGGATAGCGAACTTAAAGGAAACTCTTAAGAGCGGAAAGGATGCTGCTGGGATTAAGTTGAACTCCGATCAGATAGCAAACCAAAAAGCAGAGTTAAAGAATCTGTTTACGATAAAGAAAGAGATAGAGGATGCTGTAGAGCAACCCCAACCAGAGGCTGTAAAAACACCAACAGAGCCCGATCCTAATTTGGTCTTCAGGGCTGGCAACTTAGTAAATAAGGCAGAGCCAGCTGCTATAATGAGTCGGGGTAGGGGTACTGGTCATTTTGGGACTGGGTTTTATTTCTTTTCTAACGAACAGGACGCCAGGTCTTATGCACAGGTTTCTTCTTCGGGCAAACCAAGAGAAATCAACTCTATTGACATTAGTCAATACAATTTGGCTAAAGCCACCTATGAATTACACGATGCGCTTAAGAGTATTAATAACAGCAAGGAGGCTATGGGCGGTATGTCAGGTGAGTCATATCGTTTCAAGCCAAACGACTTTATTAGAGTCGGCAAATTGACTGGTGATGTAATAACACAAAACCGTGCTGAAGAGCTTGCAAATAAAGCTCAGAACACTTTTGATCAACAACAAAAGTCTATTGCTGAAGGAGAGGAGCTTACATTAGAAAGTATTTCAACCATCATTATGAAGACGATGGGATATGACGGTATCAACGCTGTAGGCACCGACCTAGACAATTCGAGGTTTGGTACTGTCATCTATGATATCAATCCTGAATCAATAAGAAAAGGTGTCGAGCAGCCAGTTCAACCAGAGGTTGCAGAAACCGCAGAAGAAGCTGAGATTAAGATAAGCGGAGAAGAAGTATGGAGCAGCGTAGTTGAAGCAACCCCCGAAGAAAGTGACATTCCATCTGGATTTGAAGAGAGGATTAAGCAAAGCGATTTTGAAGTCAAAGAGGTTAATCTATCTAATCTTTTGGAAACTGATCCTGACTTCAAGGCTTACTACGAGAGCGAAGAAAAAAGGTATGACGAATCCGAAGTCAGCGAATCTGATTTAGACACGAAAATTGTCGTGGTTGAAGGAGAAGTTTTAGACGGTTATTCAAGGGCTTCGACCCTACTTAGAAGAGGCGTTGAAAGCGTTGATGCTTTTGTCTCTGAGGCCCAGACAGCCCCACTTGAACAGCAAGACGTTGAAGGGTTTGTCAATGAGCAGAAGGTTCAAGAAGCAGCAGAAGCAAGTACAACAGAGCTCCCGTTTGAAGCCAACAGGCTTGACGCTTCCGAAGGCTTTATGGCTAGAGTAGAAAGAAAGCTCGCTAATAAGTACGCACCTATCTTCAGCTTGCAAAAACAAATCCAGAAAGCAAAAGGTAAAAACTTAGATCTAGATAAAGATTTCATCAACGCTGAAACTACTATGTATGGCGCTACAGCTAAGCAGCTGGACATACTTGACAATAAAGTGAAGCCAGTAGCTGAGCAGATGAAATCTAACAAGCTGACTCAAGAAGAGGTCGCTGAGTTTCTTACTGCTAAACACGCCTCAGAAAGAAATGCTGTAATATCAGAGAGGACAGACGGTGACAATGTAGAGGGGAGTGGCATGAGTAATGCTAGAGCTGAAGAAATATTGGATGGACTCCCTCCGAAAAAAAGAGAAGCGCTTGAGAAGATTTCAAAACAGGTGTATGAAATCACAGCAGATACTAGAAAGGCTATGGTGGAGTACGGGCTGGAGAGTCAAGAAACCATAGATGCATTTGAAAATATGTTTGACTTCTATGTTCCTCTTGCGGGCAAGGGTGGAGCCATAGATGAGCAAACATCTAGT
>CESX01117747.1_pt1 | contig 15349 bp, 29 predicted proteins | sample 326941 | NCBI WGS metagenome assembly CESX01 (sample SAMEA2622357, study PRJEB7988) | marine metagenome | isolation source: saline water (ENVO:00002010), including
ATAGATTTCCCTCCGACATCCTGTTTTATAGGATAGCGAAAGAAAAAGCTCTGTTATTGCAATAGGGCTTTTTTTTTACCTATTTCTCCTCGACAAAAGTGAGATAAAATCCCCCTTTTACTTGACATTAATATTGCATTATTTTTAAATATATGTAAATAATACTTGCACATATCCTAAATATATGTTAATATACAAACAAGACGTAGGAATCTTATTAATAAATAGACATAGGAGAAAACAAATGAAAACATTAAAAATTAGGTTAGTTGGGTTTAACAATCTTTTTAATAATATATTAAGTGTTAATTATGCAGAGGATTGGGAAATGATTCCAATGACTAAAAGCGATGATGAAAATCCATTGGTAAAATTTAAAACTAAAAAATGGGATAAACTTTTAAACTTAATTATGGTTTGGTTGGAAAAAAACCATACTAAAGAATTTAGTGCGAATCCATCTAAGGAAGATTTGGTTGTTGGCTCTTTAGTTGAGATTAGGCGTTCAATTGAGTGTAAAATAAAATATGAATGGAATTAAAACAAATAAAGACATAGGAGAAAACAAATGATAATAAATGAAAAGCAGTATAATTATTTTAATGAGATAGATGAAATGGTAAATGGCTCTTTAAATGGCAAGGGTGAAATATTAGAAAAAGGTTTATATTCAGAGCCTGTTTATGAACTTAATGCACCTTTAAAAAGAAAAAAAGACGGAACATTGTACATAGCACGATATGAAATTAGAATTTTAAATGCAAGGCTATTTAAAATGTTGCAAGATTATCTTGGTCAATTAATAAGCATAGAGGAGAAGATATAATGAGTATGGTAGATAAATACGAATCGCTACAAGATAAACTTGGTTTTGATATACGTGAGTTATCAGAGTATAAGTTTGCACAACGACAAAAGAATGAGGTAATTATGAACAAAAAATACAAAGATGCAGAAATAGTGAGTGATGACTTACTTGACATTAAAGAAAAGCTAAAGTTGGCAGGTTGGGGTGGTTATAAGATACTTGGCTTTGTAAATGGTGACAAAAACTATAAAGTTAAATTAAAAGATAATAGCAACTTTGTAACTATAATTACAATGGAGAAGGAAGGTCGTATAATCCATATACTACAAGATAAGACAAAGGGGGTAAAGTAATGCCTATTAATATACACGGAAAAGACTATATTACGGTTGCCGAACGAATACAGATGTTACACGATTCAGATTTAACAGAAATAAGCCTAAATACAGAGATTTTGCACGATGACGACAAAAGTATCGTTATGAAAGCAACTCTTGATATAGATGGCAATTCTTACACAGGAATAGCACAAGAAACAAAAGGATCAAGCAATATTAACAAAACATCAGCTTATGAGAACTGCGAAACAAGTGCAGTAGGTAGATGTCTTGGGTTTGCAGGTTATGGATCAGTAGAATCAATCGCAAGTGCTGATGAGGTTGCAAATGCTGTTGCACAACAACAACCTGAATATGCGACACTAAATCAAGTAAAGTATATTAAAAAACTTCTTGCAGAAAAGAAAATGAAGCTAAGTACGTACAACTATGATGATATGACAAAGCAAGAAGCAGGTGAAATAATTGAAAAAATAATAAAGGATAAATCATGATAAGTAGTAGAGGTTGGATATATATTGTTTTATTAATTATGTGCTTTGTTATATGGTATTATATATATAAAGTAATTATGTTTTGTTTAAACTAAAGGAGATAGAATGAAAATCAACAGAATGAAAGTAGGAAGTTATGGTAAGATAAAAGCATTTTTTGATTTAGAACTTGATAATGGTATTGTTATTAAAGGTTTTAAATTAATTGAAGGCAAAGATGGACTATTTGTAGGAAATCCATCGCAGAAAAATGCACAAGGCACGTATGATCAAATGTGCTTTGTACCAAAAGATGTTAATGATAATATTAAAAAGATTGCATTAGATTACTATGCAAATGAATCACAATCAGCAGGTAATGTACCTTTTTAATGATATATAAACTATACGAAGATGTAGAGTGTTTTGTGTGTCTAAAATTAAAGCCATTTAAAGAAGTAGAAGAAATAGTGATTGAGGTTTTAGATGCACAAGCATCTGCTAACGTATGCAAAAAATGTTTAGGAGATTTAAAGAGATGATAATATATGAAGTAAGTTTACACGACACATCAAGTCCAAATTTTTATACTATATATTTTTCAAATAAAAGAAAAGCAGATAGTTTTAAATCTAAGTATAAAAAAGAATTTAACAACATAACTATAGAAAAATGTGTTGTAAAAAACAACAAACGAGATATTATAAAGTTTTTAAATACATATAGTGAAATAGCTCATTATGGATTACTACAAGGATATAAAGATGAGTAGAGATAATCTAACAGGTTTATATGGTTTGCCTTATTATATCTATACTGATCTACTGAAGACAAGCTATAAACAGCCTAAAAAATCAAAATACTTTGAAGATAAGTATAAAGCAAAGGGTACAGAAGTTCGTGATGCAATAAGGCAACTTAGAGTAAAACATAAACAACCAGTATGTTCAGGTGCTACTGGCTATTATTTTGCACCTAATAAGGCACATTGGGAACGTACAAAGGCACAACTATTATCACGTGCTAATAAGCTAAGAGAAGCAGCAAATAATCCTGATGAATATTTTTATGATGGTAAACAAGGGAGTATGTTTTAATGAAGGTATTAGAATTATTTGCAGGATCAAGGTCGTTTAGTAAAGTTGCTGAAAAATATGGATATGAAACTTATAGTACAGATTATAAAGATTTTGACAACATAGACCAAGTTTGCGATATATTTGATTTTGATTTAGATAAAATGATGAAAGATTTTGGTAAGCCTGATATTGTTTGGGCATCGCCACCTTGTACATATTTTAGTGTTGCATCTATAGGGCATCATTGGCATCCAAACCATACACCAAAGACAAAAGAAGCAAGAAAAGGTGTACATATTGTGCAACATACATTAAAAATTATAAATAAAATTAATGCAGACTATGTTTTTATAGAAAATCCAAGAGGTAAACTTAGAAAATTAAATTTGTTGAATGATTATTTTATGAAAACAGTTTGTTACTGTAAATACGGTGATGATAGGATGAAGCCTACAGATATTTGGACAAATTGGTGGATGTGGATAGCAAGAGAAATGTGTCATAATGGTAATAAAAATTGTCACCATCAACCTGCACCAAGAGGCTCACAAACTGGCACACAAGGATTAAAAGGTGACTATTTAAGATCAATAGTGCCTGAACAATTATGCGAAGAAATATTAGAAAGCATACTTAAAGGCTGAGATATGTTTCTTTACTATAAATATTAACTTACAGGAGAAAACAATGAATATTTTTTTAATAATTTTAATTTTTTTAGTATTAGTATTTGTTGCTTTGTTTTGTTTTTTGCAAATTATAAACATAGTGTCTAAGTGGTATTAGACTAACATAGGAGAAAAAATGAAAGGTTGGATTTCAAAACATAGGAAGGTTTTAGAAAATCCCATAGTAAAAATGGCAAAGGTAAAAAGTCCATACGAAGCGTGGGATATATTATTATTTAAAGTAAATCACAAAGAAAGAAAAGTAGTTATAGGTAACGAGATAATTAAAGTAAACAGAGGTGAAACAATAACATCATTACAGAAGCTACAAAAGGAATTTGGATGGGGATCAACGAGAACAAGATCGTTTCTAAAATTATTACAGGCTGATGGAATGATAACATGCGAAAGCAACACTAAATACACCAAAATCCTTGTCAATAACTATGAAAAATATCAAAATATACAACACGATAACAACACGATAACAACACGCTACCAAAAAACGAGCAACAAACGACCAAATACAAACAATAATGATATAAATAATGATATAAATAATGTTAATAAGAGAAAGCAAAAATTTATTAATGAAACTTTTTCAGTAATAAAAAATAAAAATATTCATGTAGAGGAATCTAATTTAGAAGCCTTTACAGATTATTGGACAGAGCTTAATAGATCAAAAACTAAGATGAAGTTTGAACTGCAACAAACATTTGAAATATCACGTAGATTAAAGACGTGGCTTAATAATAATTTTAATTCGACTAAAAAAACAGCAACAAAAAAGAAATTTAAACACAGCTCAACTTACAAGCATTACGTAGGATATTGTGGCAACACTAAATGCAATAAATACGGACATAGCGACTTCTATGATATTTGGGAAACAGATAAAGGATTGTCGCAAACTAAATGCTGTGGAACAGAAGTATTACCTGAACGAGAGGGAATACAAATACAGGATATAAATGCAGAAGCATAAACTTCACACAGGGCATCTCAACTTCCTATGTCAATCACGTACTATACCACACTATGGGGTGTCCTGTGCTTTTTGAGATAATGTTAAAATATGCAATAGCGATGATGTTAGTGCAACCATTAGAGGAAATACATAATTGCAATAATCCTAATTTAAAAGGTAAAGTAAAACATTATGTGTGTGATTGGGATGAAAATGATTTTTATACAAATATATATAATCAAAAAATACTTAGACCTAAACGCAAGAAAGATAATAAGATAAAAGCATATTACAGAAATAAATATTGGATTTATCAAAACAAACAAATGGATTTAAAACAATGAGCAAAAGAATAAACAAACCAATAGGTGGTAGGCACGAATTAATAACAAGGAAATATCAGGCAAGAAAAAAAGATGGTAAAATGGTGTGCAATAAATGCTTGAAGCTGTGTAAATTGTCGGAATATGGCTCAAATAAGAGTTATTGCTTAAAGTGCAAGAGGGTTAAAGATAAAATAAGACATAAGAAAGTAAGTTATAAATTATGGTAAATATAGGTACAGAGATGTATCAAGTCGAAAAGGAAAAGGGGTAGGCAAATTAATAACAGGAGCGTTATAGTTTGGTGCAACCTACCCTAATTTCTTAAAAGGAAACAAATGGAACTAATAGCAATATTAATAATATCTACAATGATGCTAATGCACTACAAAAACAATGTTTAACTTTTTAATAAAGCAACGACCAAAACCACAACAACGACATAGAAGCAACGGAAGATTTCAGTATGATCCATCAGCAAAGGATAAAAAAGAATTTGCACTACTTGCAAAAGAGTATGCACCAAAGACACCACTACGACATAAATTTGATTTACATTTAACATTTTGCTATAAACGACCAAAGAATCATTATAGGTCAGTAAATAAGCAACCAGTATTAAAAGACGATGCACCATATTACAACACAAGCAGACCTGATATAGATAACCTATCTAAATTTGTAATGGATAGCCTACACGACTTCTATGTAGATGATGCACAAGTAGTATCATTAAACGCAATAAAAGTGTATGGTGAAGAAGATTATATACACGTAAAAATGTTTCATAATAAAAAATATTGTTAATTGCAAGACTTTATTTGTATTTTTAGCGTATGGGTAGACCTAAAAAATATGATATTGACACAGAAGAAGTGCAAAAGTTAGCAGGATATGGATGTACAAACATAGAGATAGCAGACTTTTTTGGCTGTAGTGAGAATACTATTAGGCGTTATGGCGAATTTCTTACAAAAGGCAGAGCTAATCTAAAAAAGAGATTAAGAAAAGCACAATTAGATACAGCATTATCAGGAAATGCAACAATGTTAGTATGGTTAGGTAAGCAAATGTTAGACCAAAAAGACAAGCAAGAAGTAGAACACATTAGACCAATAGAAGAAATAGAGTTTAATGGCATCTAAACTAACATTACACAAAGAAGATTATTTGCCACACCAATGGGATTTTATAACTAATGATAAGCCAATAAAAGCATTAGTGGGTGGCTTTGGATCAGGTAAGACATACGCATTTCTTCATAAAACATTTATAAATCACGTTACAAAGCTAAACAATAAAGATATGTCAAATGGATGGGTAATATATCCAACATACGAACTTGCAGAGGAACTTTTTGTAGAGCCAATGCGTGAAATATTTGAAAGAAATGGCATAAACTTTACATACAACGTACAGAAGCACAAGTTTACAACGCCTTATGGAATAATTAAGATTTATCAGCTACAAAAGCCACAAAGAATAGTTGGAGCTGAATTGACGTTTATTGGATTTGACGAATTTGACGTTGAATCGTGGAAAAATTGTGATGTAGCGTACAAAAAAGCTATTGGTCGTATGAGAGGTAGTGAAAACTGCGAGATATACATAGTAACATCTCCTGAAGGATTCCATTATACGCATCATCAATTTGTAGAGAATAGTAGCGAAGGTAAAGCATTGATACACGGAAAGACTACAGACAATCATTACTTGCCTGATGCTTATATAGATTTATTAGAACAGAACTATGATAGTGCGATGCTAAAAGCATACAGAGATGGTCAGTTTGTAAACATCTCAGCATTATCAACATATCATTCTTTCTCAAGAACAGGAGAACAATCTAATGTCGGAAAATGTGAATATGACAGGTCATTACCAGTACGAATCGGACTCGATTGGAACGTCGATCCCATGTGTGCAGTTTTATTCCACATATACCCACAAAGTCCAAAGGTACGGATATTCGATGCAATCGCATTATCACATCAAGGTCAAGGGGACTTATTAAGCCAACGTATGTGTGCGACAATAAGAGAGAAATATCCTAATAATAATTATATTTGCTATCCTGATGCAAGTGGTTTCCAAAGACACACATCGGCGATGTATAGCGACATTGATATCTTAAAGCAAAATGGCTTTAAGGTAAAGGTTAGAAAGAGTAATCCTCCTGTTGTAAACAGGGTGAACTCGGTCAATAAAATGTTGGAGGGAAACATTTTAATAGACCAAAGATGCAAGATGTTAATACAAGACTTAGAAAAGGTTACGAACAAGCAAGGTACTCGTGATATTGATAAGACTAATAAGCTATTAACGCACATGACAGATGCACTTGGTTATGCAATAGAGTGGGAGTTTCCGATAATAAAACCAACATTAGGAGCAATACAACGATGATACCAGACGTAGGCGAGTTACTTGTAAGGCAATCAAGATATGATGCACAGCAAAACGAAAAAAACCAATGGCGTAAAGCAAGATTAATAGCACGAGATTTTTATAATGGACAAACAAGTGGATATACTGAAGAATACTTTAGTGCATCACTAATTAATAAAGTTCCTATTGCTAATGTAAATATAACTAAAAGAATTATAGATAGAATTAGCTTGGTGTATATGAAACCACCTAAAAGAGAATATAGCGATGAAGGTGTATTGGATTTCTTTCACGAAAAAGATTTAAAACTACAACGTGCAGAACGTATGACTAATCTTCTTGAACATATCTTAATTAAGCCTACGTGGAGAAATGGCAAGATAGATTATGATTTAATTATGGACTTTGAAGCACAATTTGGTGACGATCCATTACGACCAATGTCTATTACATATCCTCTTGCGATGAGAGCATCTGTATTAGATGATACTCCTGAGCTTAGTGTATATTGGGATGCAGAGAATACATTTATATTTGACAACAATGGCAGGATACAAAGTGATCCTGATAATCCTGACCACATAAATCCATACGGAGTATTGCCATTTATAGAATGTTTTAAAGAAGGGCGACCTGAGTATTCATACTTAGATACAAGTCCTGCTAATGATTTAATAGCCACAAACCTTGAAGTGAATGTGTCAGAAACAAATGCCAACGCTAATACTATGTTCCAATCATTTGGTTATATGTACGTAAATGGCTCACAGGTAGAAAAAGACACATTAGAAGTTGGTCAAGATAAAATATCATTTTTAGGTATTGATGGCACAATGAATATTGTATCGCCACCGAATACAGTAGATGCCTTGTCCTCCTCAATAGAGCATAGTTATAAGCTACTTGCACAAAACTATCACCTCAATATATCATTCGTAGAAGGTACTGCTGCACAAAGTGGCGTTGCAATAAAACTAAGAAACCAAGAATTAACAGATGCACGTATATCAGACGTACTTAGATGGAAAGATATAGAATACAAACTATACGACCTTGAAACAATTATACTTAATGTAGAAGCTAATAGAAACACAGGTGAGCTTATAAAAGTAGATTATCAAGAGAATATGGAGATATTGTCTGACAAAGAACAACGTGAGAAGTGGGATTGGGAACTTGCTAATGGCTTGATTGACACAGCAGACATAATGATGCAGATTGATCCTGATAGATTTCCTGATAGAGAATCAGCACAAGACTATTTGTTTGAACGAAGTGGAGCAGATATAGCAGAGCCTGATGAGGAAGAATCGCAAGAAGATAGTCTATTACAAGCACTAACACGACCAGTACAATAAGGAGAAATAATGGCTAAAAAAGTAAGTTGGACTTATGGTGGCAAAAGATATTATGGAACACTAATAAGAGAAACAAAGACAGCTAAATTTGCAAGAACTGCAAGTGGAAAAACAAAAAAGATTTTAAAAAAGAGGAAGTAATGCCCAAGACAAATTACGTAAAAGGTGTAAGTATGACAGGACTTACAAATCGACAAAAAACAGCGATGAGAAGGCATAAAACACACCATACAGCAAAACACTTAAAGCAAATGGTAACATCTATGAAGCGTGGCAAAACATTCACACAATCACATAAGATTGCTATGAAAAAAGTTGGAAGATAGTGGCAGAGTATCAAGGGAAACAAGTAAGGTTAGATAAACCAAGCCGAATAACTAAAGGCGAAGCAGGATATGGTCGCAAGAAGTTTAAGGTTTACGTTAAAGATGGAGATAAAGTAAAGAAAGTTATGTTTGGCGATCCGAATATGAGGATAAAAAGATTTTCAGATAAGAATCGCAGAGATTTTAGGTCAAGACATAGATGCGACACAAACAAACCTACAGACAAAACAAAAGCACGATATTGGTCGTGTAAGTTTTGGGAATCACGCAAATCTGTAACTGATTTACTTAGCTAATGGCAGACCAAACAAAGATAGATAACATAGCAGCACAAGTGGCACGACAAACAGACCAACTACAACAAGAGTTGGTTAGAGATTTACTAACCTTATCAAAAGCAGACAGATTCCAAACAATAGACCAATTTCTATTTGCATTAGACCAACTTGACATTCAAGAACTTGTTAGAATTAAATCAGAAAATATATTGCAAGGCTACACACAAGCACATACAATCGTATTGCAAGATATGGACTTAATTGCAGATATAACTGAAGAAACACTAAGAAGTCTAACAAACTTTAGTAGGTCAACATTTGCAGAACATTTAGGTCAGATGGGCAATATAATAAAAAAAGAAATAGTTAAAGGTGCAATAGCAGGTAGCACAGAAAAAGGTATATTTGATGCAATACAACAACAAGCAGGACTATCTAACAAACAAATGCAAACACTTGTAACTACAGGACTAAATGACTACTCACGTAGCGTAAGTAAAGTAATGATAGACCAGTTAGGTGATAATCAAAAGTATAGATATGTAGGTGCTATTGATGACAGAACAAGAGATTTGTGTTTAGATATGTGGGGTGCAGGTAATTTAACAAAAGCACAAATAGAATCAAGGTTTGGTGCAAGTGTATTTATATCAGGTGGCGGTTATAATTGCAGACATCAATGGATACCAGTAGAAGCAGAATCTAAAAGCAAGGATGTAAGAACAGATGCTTGATATTAAGTTTATGCAGAAGATGTCGTTTAAGACACGTAAAGCGTATGTAGATCATATCTTTGAAAAGGGAAAGGATGTATTTGGCAGACCATTCAAATCATATTCAAGCAAATATGGTGAACGTAAAAGGGCAAATAAATTTAAAAGACAATCAGGTGCGTATGCAACAAAGGTAACGCCAGTATTAACAGGCGATTTAAAAAACGATGCAAAACCATTTGCTACATCTACATCATTTGGTATTAAGTTTGCAGCACACGGTGGAAAGGTTGAATCATTAAATAGAATGAAAAGAGAACTGTCATCTGATAAACAACCATTACCTAAAGAAATTATAGAAACAATAGAGAAAGATGTAAATAAAGAAATAAAAAAACAATTTCCTAATAAAACAACTAAAATCGTTTTGGGAAAATAATTATTTTTTTTCTTGCAATTAATTACTAATATTACTATGTAAATTTGTAACTAAAAACTCACTGAAGAGGTTAAAATGTCAGAACAAATCGAAAATACCCAAGTTGAAAACAACAACGTAAAAAATGACAGCACAGAAGCTGAAACAAATGATAATTATAAAAACGTACCTGATACACGCTTTAATGAAGTTATAGCTCAAAAAAACAAAGCATTAGAAGATGCTAATAATTACAAAGCACAACTTGACAAGTTTGAAGCAGAACAAGAATCTGCAAGAAAGAAAGAACTTGAAAAGCAAGGCGAGTATAAAACATTATTAGACGAAGCTAATACTAAGATTGCAAAGCTAACTACAATAGCAGACGAATATACAGAGTACAAGTCTAACAAAAGAGAAGCAATTATGAAAACGATTACAGATGATAATGACAAAGCAATCGCAGAAGGATTGTCGCTTGATAAGTTAGAAATGTTTGCAAACAGGGTTACGCAAACAAATGCACTTGGAACTCCAAGTCAAAGACCTGCAAACTCTAAAAAAGGAACAGGTCAATTTGGTGGTTATAGTTCTTATGCTGAATGGGCAGAGAAAGACCCTGAAGGCTATCAGAAACAAAACCAAAGTCCAAATCCATTAGGAAACTTTAAAATTGGCTATTAAGAAAGACCATAGTAAGATATTAGGTATTGACTTCGATCCTAAAGGCGATATGCAAGTAGATGTAAAGCCTGATGGTGATTGCTCAGTTAAATACAAAGGTAGCAATATGGACTATGATTCTTATGTAGATGAACTTGAAGAACGAGCAACAAGGGGTCAACAAGGTAAGTCAATTATTAATTCTATTGGTATGTTTAGTGGAGTTTCATTTGATGAAAATGGTAAAATAATTAAAAATTAAAACAAAGGTAGGTATAAATAATGAATCATTTATTAAATAATATACAAGGATTTGTTATGGGTGGTTACGCAGGTAATCATCTAATGGCAGAAACCGATACTGGCGTTGCAGCAGGTGGTCTTGGAAGAACTGTTGGCGATGCTGTAATAGCTTTTAACAAAGCAAATGTAATGCTTCCACTTGTAACATCAAAACAAGCTGTAAGAGGATCAAACCACGTACAGTTTGCTGATTACACAAAACTTGCAACATCAGACGTTGGTACTCCTGCTGATGGTGCTGATGAAACAACTGTAACATCAGTTACAACTGAAGCAAGAACAGCAACTATTTCAGAACACGTTATCAGAGCAGATGTGTCTGATTTGGCTGTTATGGGTAATGCAGAAGATTTAACAGGTAACGTAGGTGCAGCACTTGGTAACGCAGTTGCAGCTAAACTTGATGATGACCTTGTTGAGTTAGGTAAAACATTCTCACAAACTGAGTGTGGAGCAGGTTCACAATTAGCACTATCTCACATATTTGGCTCAATGCGACAGCTTAAATCAGCAGGTGCACCAATGCCTTATAACTTAGTGTTATCACCAAAACAGGTTTGGGGTGCAAAAGGTATATCAGGTCTATTACAAGATGCAGCAGTAACAGGAAGTAACCCAAAGCCAATGTCATTATTAGGTAGCAAAGGTGATGAGTATGTTGCAAATGGTATGATTGGATCACTTGCAGGTTTTGATGTTTATTGGTCAGACCAAATAGATGAAGATGTATCCTCAGGTGGAGATGCAGCAGGGTTTGCGTTCTCACGTGGTGCTATCGGACTTGCAATCGGTGTAGATGGATTGTTTAGATTAGAAACAGAAAGAAACGCATCATTCAGAACTACAGAGTATGTAGTTTGTGGATTTTGGGGTGAAGTAGAAATCAAAGATAGCTTTGGTGTTTACGTTCTATCAGATGTTTCTTAATAACTGATTAATCGAGGGGAGTGTAATGCTCCCCTCATTATATGGAGAATAAAATGGCAGATAGATTTTTTAAAAAACCAAATGGCGTGATTGTTAAGGTAATTCCTACACACGACATAGATTCACTTAAAGATAGATTTATAGAGTGCGATGCAAAGGGAAATGAAATTAAGAAAGAAAAGCCTAAAGCAAAGCCTAAAAAGAAAACAAAAAAAGAAGATAAATAATATACCTTATTCACGGTAGCCAACCTTAAAGGAGAATAAAAATGGCACAAACAAATTTAAGAGGTAGAGCAGTAGTAGAAAAACTTAACTCAATGGCAGTTGATCTAATTCCAACAAGTCCTGATATTGTAGAAGATACGTATTCAGATGGAGATTTAATGACAGAAGAAGAATATATATCAAACGCTGTGGCAGTTACAGGTGGAACTTGCATTTTGCAATCTATTACAGCGATAGATACGTCAGATACAGGTGGAGCTATAAGAATTATTATAACAGATAATGCAGCAAATTTAGGATCTCGTGGAGATGCAGTAAACGCAGCCGATGGAGCAGCAGACAATTCAATGGCTATAGTTGATTTAACTAATTGGGTTGATATAGGTGGAGCAAAAGTTTGCACAAAAGGTAATTTGGGCATTGTAATGAAATCCATAAGCACATCTCGTGATTTACGCTATGGTGTTGTAAATATAAGTGGTGGTGATATTGTTATTGGTTCAGGTGAAGATATTATAGTTAATTTTGGCGTAGTAAAAGATTAATGCTTCCGACACGTAGAATAACAACAAGTGGTGATAAGTTTAGAAATGACAACTCAATACGTCTTGATGGGGTTGATGATTATTTTGTGGCAAACACAACTAATACATTCGCACAATCAGATGGAGATTTTAATACAATATCAATTTGGGTTAAAATAGATTCAAATTCAAACTCATCAGGAAGATTATGGAATACAGCAAGTTCAAATCCAGGCTTAATGTACCAAACAAGTGGAAGTAGAATAGAGATTGGTTATAATACAGGTAACGCAGAAAGATTAGGTATAAAAGTTGAGCAAAGTCAAATATTTGATAAGTGGATTAACATTATCATGTCTTTTGAAAGAAATTCAAATTCAAATGATACAGCGTTAGATGATAGTGGTACAGGCAAAATGCTACCTTTGATGTGGGTAGATGGAGTCAGGCAATCAGTTTCGTATGTAGGTACATCGACAAACAGTAATTCAGCAGATGTAAATGGAAGCAGCGATTTATTCATAGGTTCTAATGTTGGTCTAAATAATAACAACTCACAGGCTTTAAAAGGATCAGTGGCAGATTTAGCAATCTACAAAGGTATTAAATTTACAAATAATATGGCAAAAACTGTGTACAATGATAGAGAACCATTTGACCATACAGATTGGTCAGTAGGAGCAAAGTATTTATCAATGTGGACAGCGTGTGGAGGAGCAGGTCAAGATACAGAAGGTGTATATCATCCAATGACAGACTTAATTGCAGATGATGCTTCAAATGGTGCAAATTTGTATAGTGATGATAATTCTGAGTTTCTTTTTAGTAGTCAATCTGTAGCAGCAGGGACAGATGGTTATGACATAGCTGCAAACTCATTGATAACTACAACTAATGCTACTGCTTTGACCGAGCAAGATTCAGGTACACATCATATGCTTATAACAAATACTGGAAGTGCCTATGGAACAGCAAATATTTCTGTTACTTGTGAACCAAATACAAAATATAGGTTTTACATTCAATATCGAGCCGAAAATAGTTCACATTCGACTCATAATTTAAAATTAGATGTAAACGCACCTAATGAAGGTGCAAGTAGTAATTTATCTACTGCTGTAACCACTATAAGTAATCAACATTTTGGTAGAAGAATTGTAACAGGTGGAAGTCAAACAACATTAACTTTTAATTTTGGTGCTGATTCAAATTCAAGTGGCGATAAAATTGCCATAGTAAAGTTTAGATTAAATAAAATTAGCAACGTATTATCATTAGAAAATTTAGAAAAAAGTAACACATCAACTATAGAGGGAGTTGGTAAACCTACAATAGAAGGAGATAGTCCTTTTGGAAGATAGAACTTACGTTATATTGAATGTATCAGATGTAACTGATGAGATGTTACAAAATTCTATTCAAAAAAGAATTATTAGAACATCTATAGATGGAACAAAGACAGTTTTAAAATGGGTAGGAAGTACGCCAAGTTGTTTTGAAGGAATGACAACTTATAATAATTCTCAAATATTAACAGAACTTTCAGGCACAGATTGGATAGATGATGCCTAAGTTTGGCAAAAGGTCAAGAGAAAACTTAGCAACTTGCGATGAAAGGTTACAAAAGGTATTTAATGAAGTTATTAAACACGTGGATTGCTCAGTTCTCGAAGGCGAAAGAAGTGAAGAAAGACAAAACGAACTTTACAAGTCAGGCAAGACAAAGGTTAAATACCCTAATGGTCGTCATAATAGTTCCCCCTCTCGTGCTGTTGATGTTACACCTTATCCTGTAAATTGGAAAGACAGGGAAAGACAAACACTATTTGCAGGGTTTACATTAGGCGTTGCAAAGCAGATGGGAATCAACCTTAGATGGGGTGGAGATTGGGATCAAGATTTTGAAGTAATGGATAATCGATTTGACGATTTTCCACATTTTGAATTGGATAAAAGTGAGGAGTAACACTTAATAACAGGATTCTAAATGATAGATATAAATCCTAAAGAGCTTATATGTCCACATTGTTATCACGTGGGTATGAGTAAGCAAGGATTCAACGAAAGAGGGCAACAACGATATGGATGTAAAAGTTGCCGAATTAAAACAATATTTCCTATCTACGATGCAGACGTAGAAGTAATAAAAGAAAACGTAAGACTTTCTAAACAGAAACAGAAAGCACAAGATAGAAACAGAATACAAAACAAGGCATTTCGTGAACACGCAAGAATCGAAAATGCCATTGAAGAATATAGTAAAGAATTAAAAACGCTTTTTGAAAATAATAGTTTAAATTGTACTACTACAAAACACAAGACCAATAATAAAGCAGTTGGTGTAATACAATTTTCAGATGTCCACTTAAATGAACTCGTTGATTTAGAAAACAATAAATATGACTTTAGCGTTGCATCCAAAAGAGCAAGACTTTTCGTAAATAAGGCTAAAACGTACTTTAAAACAGCAAATGTAAGTAATATAGTCTTTGCATTAACAGGCGACCTTATGAATAGTGATAGAAGATTGGATGAGCTATTGAATCAAGCTACAAACAGAGCTAA
>CESX01117746.1_pt1 | contig 15219 bp, 11 predicted proteins | sample 326941 | NCBI WGS metagenome assembly CESX01 (sample SAMEA2622357, study PRJEB7988) | marine metagenome | isolation source: saline water (ENVO:00002010), including
GAAGGATTTTTTTGTAACTGGGAAGACAGAGATTTTTATAAAGAAAATGGTAAGTGGATACTTACTCCTATAGACTCTACAGACAACTGTTTTGAAAAACAAGCTAGAAAAAAATATTGGGAAAAAAGAAAGTGACTTTACTAATAGCTTTTGTTAAGAGTATTTTTTTAGCTATACCTATATTTTTAATATACATTGCAATAAAAATAAAATGGAAAGAGTGGTACAATGAAAAGATATAGTATATCAATGACATCTATGCCTTGTTTTTATATATCATCAGCTGTTAAATATGTTTTTAAAAAGGAGAAAAAAGATGATAGGTCATCTAACAAAGTTCAATCAAATAATAGATAAAGTTTTAAATCATGAAGGTGGATATGTAAATGATCCAACTGATCCTGGTGGTGAAACAAAGTATGGTATAAGCAAAAAAGCTTATCCAGATGTTAATATTAAAGACTTAACATTAGAAGCTGCTAAAGCTATATATAAAAAAGATTATTGGGATAAGACTAAAGTTGATTCTATGCCTGATCAACTAAAGTATATCTATTTTGATATGTGTATTAATATGGGGCAAAGAACAGCTGTAAGAGTATTGCAAAATGCTGCTAATAACAAAAACTCTAAAGACATTGAAGTTGATGGATATATAGGTCCAAACACATTAAAAGCTATAGAAAAAGTAGAACATAAGAGAGCACAATCTTATAGAGTTATGTACTATGCTACATTAATAAAAAAGAAACCTAGTTTAGAAAAATATTGGTATGGCTGGTTTAAAAGGTCTTTGGAGGTCTAATGTTAGATACATTAAAAACAGCAGGAGTTGGTATTGCAGGGAGTGCATTGCATTGGACAGAGTATGTGCCTCCTATTATGAGTGCACTAGCAGCTCTTGCTACCTTAGTATATATGTTAATTAAAATAAATAAGGAACTAAAATGATACAAGCAGTCTTAGTAAAAACATTATTGTCAAAGCTTTTGCCTTTGATATTGAAAGAGATGAGTAAAACTATTAAACCTATGCAAGATTATGTATATAAGCCTAATGATGCAGATAAAAGAATTGACAAGTTGGAAATAGATAACTTTCAACTTAGAGAAAGAATAAATGAACTAGAAAAAAATATATATCAAAACAAGGAGACAAAATGAGTTTTTTAAAAAGTATGATAGCTGATAATAAAGAAGAGATTATTAATAAAATATTTGATGATGAGTTGCAGAAAAAAATTGTTGATAAGTTAAATGAAAATGTTGACATTCCTTTTATATCAGAAAAAACAGAAGAGAAAGTATTAAATGCTATTTATGATTCTATTGAAGATGTTGTAAAAAATGCAATGATAGAAAAGCTTTAATGCCACCAAAAGTATTTAAAATACCACTATTAACAGGTGGGGTTAATAGTCAAGCTGATACAGCTTATGTTAAAGATGAAGAAGCTACTAATTTAACTAATTTTATCCCTAATAGAAGAGGTAGAATTAGACTATCAGGAGCTATGGAGGTAGAAACCATAGAATATGATAATAGCAATGAGTCAATAGCTTTAACTGTTACAGATGACTATCATACATCAGGATATGGATTATATTATTTTAGAGCAGATCATACAATGCTATCTGCTAACAATACCTATATAGTAAATGGATCTCCTGTAGAAGTTGTAGATGGAGTAGATTATTATGTATTTCAAGATAATAGATATACTAAAATATATGATTCTGTAAATGCTAGATTTTTACAGACTAGATTAGATGGTGGTGGAGCCAATATTACAACATCACCATTTGTCTTGCCTACTTATTATTATGCTGATAATGCTTTAAGAGTATGTGCAGCACATACTGCTAATATAGGTGGAACTAGTTATCATAAAAGATATTTAGGTTTTATAGAAAGAAAATTATTTGGATATACTGGTACTGATGTAACATTTTGGGTAAATCATAAGAGATGGTATCAAGATACAGCTAAAATAATGACTCCTAGTGATTCATCTTATAGTCAAACTATTGGCAGTGAAAAGCCAGGAAAAATGAATAGTCAAATTATAGACTTAAATAATGATAGTACAAATACTTTTACAACTATTAATGATGAAGGAATTAAATTTTATGTAGGTTATTCACCAAGTGTTACTGGTACTTGGAAATCAGATAATACTTATAAAATATATGCATCTTATATATATGATGGCAGTCAAGAATCAAATGTACTTGAATTAGCCAATTTTTCTCCAGATGTAGATAATAAAGGAGTAAGAGTTGCTGTAGAAGTTGATTATGCAGATGGTAATACTGCAAATAGTGATAACACAGGAGTAGCATTAACTGATTTAAATATAAGTCCTAGGATAACAGGTGCAGTTTTATATTTTTCTGATTCTGAAGATGGGGATAAAGTTTTATATAGATTATTTGAAGTAGACTTTATTAAAGGTTGTAGAAAATTTACAGACACATCTTATACATCTTGGGGAGTAATTCAAGCAGGTCAAAGATTTGATTGTCCAGCAGGAGCTTCAGGTGGTATAGCTGCTAATAGTTTTTTATTTTTAGATCCACTTAAAATATCAACATATGAAGACATTAATGGTTATGGACCTGAAGAAGATTTAAGTCCTGAATTTAATTGTGCTGCTATGGTTGGAAAGTCTGTTTTTATAGGAAATGTTAAAATAGGAGATGAAGTATTTAATGATAGGATTATGTTTTCACCTATTAATAGTGATCAAAAACCTCAATATGATACATTTCCTGAAACACATATTTTAGATATAGGTGCAGATGATGGAGATAGAATTACTCAATTAATATCTGATGGTGAAAAATTAATTGTATTTAAAGAAAAAAGTGTATCTGTATTAAATGTTTCTAAGTTTGGTGCAGAGTTTGTAGAACAAAGTTTTAAATATATTGGAATTAAAAATCCTTGTCAGGCTGTATTAACTAACTATGGTGTATGTTGGATTAATTCTACTGGTTGTTATTTATTAAAAAACAATGAGTTAATTAATTTAATTGATGGCAAAATATTACAAGATGGAAGACTTAAACAATTTCAAAAAAATATGCTATGGAGTATTTCAGATAGCAATATAAATAATATGCCTTCTATTGGGTATTATCCTAAGCAACAACAATTAATCATAGCAGTAAATATAGCTGAAGATGCTTCTGTAAAAGCTCAAGACTGTTGGATATTTGACTTTAAACAAGAAGCTTGGTCTTATCATTCTAATGCATTAGATACACATCTTGTTAGAAGTAATTTTATAAATGACAATAAAGGGAACTTATATCAGACTGGGGGCAATAATACTAGTGGAACTCCTAGCAATGATACATTAACATTGTCTTATTGGAATAATGATTCTGTTGGAAAAACAGAGTGTGCATATGTTACAAAAGATTTAAACTTTGGATCTCCAGGTATAAATAAAAAAATATATAAAGTTGGATTAACATATAGAATTGATACATCTACTACAAATATTAAACCATTATATGGTTTAAATGGAGAAGATGCAATAACTGAAACATTTATATCTAATCAAGGAGATTTAAACTCTTCTGGCTTATTAGAAGCCCCTTCTTCTGCAATATCTACAGAAATGCTAAAGCTTTATGTTGATGGTGTATTTAATTTTTTTGATAGCAGTCATTATTATATGGTTCAAGGATCTCAAGTAAATGAAGGTGGTGTAGTAGGGGATATAGCATACTTACAATATGAAACCAGTGTAACTTCATCAAATTGGACTATAGCATCAGGTTCATCTTTTTTAAGTATAGTAAGTAATCAATTTTTATTTACAGGAGCAGGTGATGCTGTAGCTACACATACATTTAGCACTGCACAAGCTATATCAAGGGGTGCAGAGCATACATTGAAATTTAATATTGTAAGCATAGCTGATAATATGACTATACAAATTATTGGATTAAATATAGAAGATGGTGGAGAAACTACATTAGCTACTCCTTCTCAATATACTAGTATTGGAGTTAAAACGGTAACATTTACAACATCTACAAATCATACTACATATAAAATTAAATTTTTAAATTCTGGTTCAACAGGTATAACTACTATAAATAATATAAATTTACATTCAGCATTTATGACAGAGACAGCTTCTAACAAATTGCAAAAAACTGCTTTTAATTTAGGAACAGCTGGTTCACCTACTCTTCCAAGATATGGTGGTTTTATTACTGTTAATCAAACAAATACATCTGGATCTGGTCATTATATTACTGTTAATAATTCTACAAAACATCAAATAAAAATACATGGTGAAGGTACTACAGGTAGTGGTCAAGGATTTGAATTAAGATTAATTGACATAGGTCCTTCATCTACAGATATTCCAAACTTAAAAGATTTAGCTACTTATGATTCTAACTCTGGAAGCAATTATCCACAATCTGTACCCTTAGAAGGTGATGGTATAAATGGAACTTCTGCTGATTTTGCTACAATTACTGCAAATTCAACATATACTTTAACAACAGTAAATGATTTAAATACAAGCAATAGATATCATATTGTAGTAGCACAAAAAAGATTTTCAGGAACAATTAATGGTTGGGATTGGGACTGGTGGTGGTTTTCTAGATTATCCATGAAAGAATTAGGCAACTGGAGAACAGGATTTTTAAATTTTAGCAATCCTATTACTTGCAAATCTTTTCAATTAATGTTAAAGAATAGTGGTACAGCATCAGCTTCTTTTGAGGTTAGAGATATAGAAATTTTTTATAGAGTATTAAAACCTAAATTAACATCAGATTAATGTCAAATGAATTAAATGCTAAGATGGATAGAATATCTATCAAAAAAGGTAATCCTAGGCCTTCTGAAGGAGATGATGGAGATTTAACAATAAGAAATACTAAAGAAGGTATAAAGTTGTGTGCAAAGCATAGAGGGAAATGGCATTGTATTAAAATGACAGATTAATATCTTGAAAGTAATATTAACATATAGTATCTTAAAATTAGTGCAAAGGAGTAAAAAATGACTGTTGGTCAATTATTATTAAACAAAAGTAGATATGAAGACTTGCAAAAACTTCAAGAAGCTATAGATGCTGAAACAGAGTCTAGAAAAAATAGAAGTTTATTTTCTACTATTGGGCAAATTGCTTTGCCCATTGTTGCAAACTTATTAGTTCCTGGGGCTGGAGCTGCATTAACACCATTACAAAAAGCTGCAGCTGTAACTGCTTTGTCTTATGCTGGATCAGAGGCAGGTGAGGCTGTTGCTAATGTTACTGATAAATCACAAAAAATAGAAGACATTGAAAAAGGTTTAAGATTTGGTAGAAATCAAGCTACAGAAGCTATAGAAAGTTTTGAAGACTATGATAAAGATTTTCAAACTAGTCAATATCTTTCATCAATAGGCAAAGGTTTACAAGTAGGTGGAGTAGAATTATTGAAAGATTTGCCACTAGGTTTAGATACAGGATTTTTTGCACCAGCAGAAACTGCAACTACTGATGTTGATATGGATATTGGATTAAGTAATCTTTTAGATGATGATTTTGATCTTTCAGATATATTTGAAGAAGAAGATTATGAAAGCTTAGATTTGTTTAAGCAAGGAGGAGATTAATAATGCCAAGTCATGATAGTTTTGATGTAGATGATTTATTAGAAGATATTCCAACTAGTGACTATCAAGATTTTTATACTCCTGCAACCTTTGAAGATATGGATGAGCTTGGCCTTTCAACAACTATAGACTTAATATTAGGAGAAGGAGCTACTCAAGATTTAACAAGTCAAGGATTTTTTGAAGCTTATGATCCTATGGCTGAGCAGTTAGCAACCTTAAAAAGAATAGAAGGTACAGATGCTGCAAAAAGAGGTTTTGAATCTGCACTAGATAGTGCATTTTCAGATATAGGATCTAAAATTCAAAGTACTGCAGCACAAGCAAGGCAAGATAGATTTGGATTAGGATTTGATCCAGTTAAACCATTAACACCTAAATATGGAAATATATTGTCTCAAGGAAGAGATATTGCTACACAAGAATTAGATGATGAGCTTGTAGGACTTGCTATAGATGAAGCTCTTGCTATTGATACAGCTCAAGATGCATATACTAATTATGTTTTAGGTTTAGTAGCTAATTTACAAGCTGACTATACTCCTCCAGGAGATGATCCAGATCCTGATGATGCATTTACTCCTTTATATGAAGGAACATTTGATAATACTGATGATTTAATATTGTTATTAGGTATTCCAGAATTTGAATTATTTGATATGTCTCAAGCAGAAATTGCACAACAAGCTGCAAATGCAGGAATAACATGGGATCAGGTTAGCAATATTTTTCCATCTAGTTATCAACAATATTTTACATAAGGAGAAAAAGTGTCAGATCCATTATTAGAATTTGTAGGCAAAACATTGCCCAATCTTATAGAAGAAACACAAAAGCTTCAAAGTAAAGAAAGATTAATTGAAAAACAAAACAATTTTAAATTAGAGTTATTAAAAGCTAAAGAAAAAAATAAACAACAAGTAACTAATTTAAAAGAAAATCTTAAAAATACAGCAGCTACATTAGTTACAACTAATAAAGAAATACAAAAAAGTTTAGATGAATTGGCAGACTTTGGAGTGGTAACTAATAATCTAAGAAAATTAAATCCACAAGACCAAACAGAGGGTGGAAAAGAATTAAATGATGAAACCTATGAAGATAAATATTATGTTTATAATAGAAATGTACAGGTAGGTGAAAATTTAGGACAAACAGTATTAAATACTCAAAATAAATTAATTGAAGCACAGAACTATGAATTGCAATTAGATGAAATGATTCAGGGAGTAAAAGCAGGAGAATTAGCAGCAGAAAGATATTTAGCCCAAGGAACAGATTTAGATTTAACTGGAGATGATCTTGTATCAAGGGCAGATTTAATGAAATATTTAGATAGTTTTCTTGCTCCACCTAATGAATCAAACCCTAATATGCAGCCAGGAACTCCATTTTATCAAGGATTTATAATGGCTGGCCCAACATTGGAAAAAGCTAGAGAAGCTAAAAAAGATAATTTAGCTATTGAAAAAACAGAATTAGAATTAAAAGAATTAAAAGATCCTAATATAAAATTAAATGAAAAAATAGTTGAAAATGCTAAAAGTTTTCACAATATTAGAGTCAAAAATTTTAGTGCTATTAATAAAAATTTAAGAGATAAAGAGGATTACCCTTTTATATATGATATGAAATTAAATGATATAGGTAAATTAAATGTAACTGGAGAAGCTTTTCAAAATCCTAAATTAATTCAAGAAATTATAGCTCCTATAAGAGAAAATATAACTAAGATTATTGATAAGTATGGAGATGGATCAACTAAAAAACAGTTAAAAGCATATGAAGAAGCTATTCAAGCACAAAATAATGCAGCAGCTGATAAAATATTTGCAGAAATGATAAATAATGCTTTAAATAAATTTACAAATAATGAATTTCCTCAAGGAAATAATAATGCTATGGGTCCATTATCATTAAAGCTTGATGAAGAAGACAAACTTGCTAAAAAAATTATATTAGATCATATACCTCATTATATGTATTTAAAAAAGTTACAAGAAGATTTAACTAGTCCTCATTTATCATCATTTAGAAAAAATATAAGAGATATATCTAAAAGTCAACCTATGAGAGACAACCCTAATTAATGGAAGTTAAAGGATTAACTAAAAAAGAGTTTGCAGCAAAATATAGAACTGGGCTTCCTGAAAGAGTACAAAGCCTTTATACTGATGATGATATTATAGAAATTGTATTAGAAGAAGTTCCTGAATTAGCTAGCACTATAATACAGCCTGAATTTAATTATTCTACTTATGAACCATCTTTTGAAGATCATTTAAATCAAGCTGTATATAATTTTTCTGCTATGAATTTAGATATTCCTGCATTTGCAACTGGTCTTGGTGCTGCAACTATAGGCAATTTTGTTAATTATGTTACAGGTGATCCTGAATTAAAAAACGACTTATTAAATTATTCAGAAAGACTTAGAAAGTGGTCATCTGACTATATGGATGATTGGATGGAATCTGATCCTGGTATTCAAGCATATGCATTATGGCAACAGAATGAGCCTTTAAGTTTAGATAATTTATTTTCTATAAATGCAGCAGGAAGAGCTATGTCTAGCTTAGCTCCATCACTTGCCACTGTATTGATTCCTACTGGAGGTGTTGTAAAAACTTTAGGCTTAATAGGAACATCAGCAAGTAAGATATCTAAAATAGCTGGTTATACAAGTTTAGGAACTATGGCAGCTCTTCATGGTTCAGGTGAATATGCAGAAGCTATGGACTATATGGTTGATTCAGATGAAGGTCCTAAAATGAAACCTGAAGAAGCATTGCCAATAGCTGCAAGTCAAGCTACAGTACAAGCAGTGCTTGGGGCTGTTACTGAAAAATTTGCATTAGATAAAACAGCTAAGGCACTTGGGATACCTAACCCTATTAAAACCTTTGCAACTAAGCCTATAGCTGATAATCTTATTAGAAATTTTTATGGCATTAAAGGTAACATTACTCCTGGAATTTTAAAAAATCTTACTATAAAAACTGGAAAAGTTACTGAAGCAGCTATTACAGGAGGTACTCAAGAGTATTTAGAAGTTTTACTATCTAATATACAAGCTAAAGTTAGAGAAAAATATACAGGTAACAAAGAAGAAGTTAATGCTAAATTTGCAAATGACTTAATTGATATAGTAGGTAATCCAAATTTAAAAGAAGGATTTTATACAGGACTTGTTGGAACTGGTGTCCTTGGTGGACTTGCATCAATTGGAGGTGGTGCTTATAGAAGATTAGCTAAGCAAAAAGATAAAATGATGGATGACAACATTATTGCAGATTTAGGTAATGATGTTGATGCATTTAGTGTAGAAACAACTAGACCAGAATTTGCTGTAAGAGCTGCAGATATTATTAATAAAACAAATAATAGTGAAAAGGCTATAGTAGATAAAATAAGATCAAATGAAACTTTAGCTAATAGAATAGAAAATAGTTTTGATGATGTTATTGAAATGGGACCTAAATTTTTTACAGATTTTGATATTTCTCCAGGACAGTATATTAATAAAATTGTTGAAGAAAAAGAATATGGAATTAATATAGATGAAGATAAGTTTGTAGATGTTATAAATATAGCTACAGATGCTGTAAAACAAATTAATCAAACAGATATAGAGATAGATACTCAAGACCCTATTCAAGTTGGCTTTCAAGATCCTACAGATATAACAGAGGGACAGATACAAAAAGGGAAGGTAGTTGTAGACAAAAAAGATAAAAGAAAGCAAGAAGCTAAAGATGTTTTAGATGTTGATGATGCAGAGTTTCAAAAAGGTAAAATTAACTTTCAAAAGGTTAATAAGGCAATATTACCTAAAGATAAAAAAAGAATTATTAATAAAGCTAATATGGAGCTTAATGCATTAGCTGGATTAGGTCAAGTAAAAGTAATAAGACATAGAACAGATCCTGAAAGGATAGGTGATATAGAAGTGCCTAAAGGCAAAAGAGGCCAAGGTATTGGCACTAAAGTTATTAATAATTTTAAAAAGATATTTACAGCAGAAGGTAAAAATAAAATAAAAGTTGTAGCTAAACCAGGTTCAGAAGGCTTTTATAGAAAACAAGGATTTTATTCTACAGGAATAGCTAATAGAAAAGTTAAAAATCCAGTTACAGGAGAGATGCAATATCCTACTTTAATGGAGCTTCCACTCAAAAGACCTGATGATAAGATTATAGATAACAGAGAAATGGCTAATGAAATAGCTACAAAGCTTAATAAAAAATTTAAATGGATTAAAGCCAAAGAGGTTGAACAGGTATTTGATAGAGATGGAAGAGAAGTTGCAGGAAGAGCTTTTAATGATATAGTTGAGTGGTCAAGAACTAAAGGTACTTTAGATACTATACCTCATGAATATGCACATATCTATACAAGGGTTATGAAAAATAGTCCTATTGTTAAAGAAGGTATTAAAAGATTTGGCAGTGAAGAAAAGTTAGTTCAGTATATTGGTGAATACTATACTAAAAAAATGAAAGACAAGACTTTAATATCTAAAATTAAAACTTGGCTTAGAAAATATGTAAATGAATTAAAGAAATTTTTTGGTGCAGCTATGACTGATAAAGATGTAGCTAACTTAATATCTGAAAGATTTTATAGTTTTCAAATGAAAGAAACAGATAAAAAAGCATTAAAAGATAATGTTATGTATCAATCTGTAGAAGAAACTTTGTCTAGTTCAGAAGGTAGGTCTGATAACAATATGGACAATACATTAGATAATGAGGGGTATATAGATGATAAAGAAGTAAGTTCTAAATCAGATATATCTACTCTTATTAATAATGTAAAAACTTTAATTAATATACCTTTGACTGAACAAGAAGATGCAATGCTTAGAGAGTCAGCAAGATTAAAACCATTTGAAGAATGGAGACAAACTAATTTAAAACAAATATTTGACAAGAATAATAGAGATGTTTTTGATTTATCACAAAATGATATAGATGAATTAAAAAGATTTTCAATATTTGTTAAAAATGCTATACCTATAAATAGAGAAGATATATCAGATAATGGATTAGTAAATGTCAAAGCATTTAGAGGTTCTGATTTTAAATATACATTTAGTCTTGTTAAGAAAAATGATATAGAATATACAGCTAGAGGATATGGCTTTGATAAAAAACAACCTCAATGGGCTACTAATTTAATTGCACATCAATATCCACATTTAGCTAGATTATTTGAAGATATGGTTTCTCTTGGCAAAGAGAAGCTTTATATAGGTAATAGATCTGGAAAGTTTTTTAAATCTAGATTTTTTCTTGCTGACAAAGCTTTAAATTATTTTACTAAAAATAGTATTACAATAAAAGGTACCAAAGATAGATACATTCCTATGTTTAGTAGGGGTGATAGACCTAAAATGTTTTTTGGTAGAATTAAAGATAGCCATACTAAAATATCTAAAAATGCAAAGTTATACAAGCAAACTATTCAAGGTTTAAAAGATAAGGGTTATTTTAAAAATAACTCTGTATTTAAACATGTTTTTAATCTAACTGTAGATAGAAATAAAGAAGAATTTTTAGCTACTTTTGACTATATAAATCAAATTATTCCTGGGTGGACTAATTTAAAGTTTGAAGAAGTATTAAAAAGAATTAAAATACCTTTAACTCCTGCATTTACAAGTCCTGATACTCCTGATGCAAATGTTAAGTTTATTAAAGCTGAAAATATAAAATATAAATTTAAAGACACTATTAATAAAAATGGCAAGATAGTTCAAGGATTAAAGTTTAATATGTCTGATGGTGATACTATGACTAGTAGAAGTTATGTAAAAAAAGTAGCAGAAATCTTTGGATTAAATAGAAATGTAGGTTGGTTAAAAAGTGTTATTTATGATATACAAAATGTAAAAAGTCCTCTTACATATAATAAAGATATTGAAATAGTATATGAAACTAGCACTAAAACAAGAAAGTCTGAAGATGCATTAGCTGATGATATAGTTCCAGCTTATATGAGAACTTTTAAAGATGGCACACAAAAGATATTTATAGATAGAAAAGAATTAAGAAATAAGTTTAATCAAAAAGCTTGGACAAAGCCTAAAGTAAAAGGTGTTAAACCACTACCTGCAAATCAATTTAAATCATATGAAGAGTTTGAAAGATTTGTTATAGAGCATGAAAAAGCTCATACTAAGATATTTAGAAATGAAGGGGAGTCATTAGGTAATTATGAAAATAGAATAAATGATGCAGCTTTAAATTTAATTACAGATGGTAATATAACTAATAATTTAGACAATATAGATTTATTAATGGTTAAACATCAGCATAGTATACCAGAAGATGGTGTAGAGATATATGATGGAAACTCTTTAGTTGCTGTTGTAAAAAATGGTGAAATTCAAAGTCCTGATGGTAGTCAAACATATGATATGATTATGACAGATGATGAGGCTAAAATAAGAAATGGTAAGTATTCTGATAATGTTATATCCAAACAAGATAATGTATTTACTGTGCCAGGATCATCATTTGGATTAATTAAAATGACTAAAGCTAAACCTAGAGATGTTAGCTATCCATTACAATGGATGAACCATGTAAAAGATTTTGGACTAATAAGGAAGCTTATTGACTCATATACAGGAGAAAATAGTAAGTCATACAAAATACTTGCAGGATTAATGACTTTAACAAATAAGCCAGAGGGTATATCTAAATTTGCAGATAGATTAAAAGAAAGATTTCCTACAGAAATTAATAATGCTGTCTATGAAAACTCTAAGCTTGGAGGTGGTTTGCATGTTGCAAACTCTAAGATTTTAGACATACTAGCAAAAAGTAATGTTGTGTTACCAGCTTTTAAATTAGGTGGTCAGCCTGGATCAATATTGTATATGCAACCTAATTACAGAGGAGATTTAGCTGAAAATGAAATAGCTGTAGATAGAGATTTGATGATAAGATTGATACCAGCATTTAAAAAGTCTACTACTATAGAAGCTATGAATGATTATTTAGCTAAGAATGATTTTAGATTGCTTGGATATAGAACACCTGTTGCTTACATAGGTGGTGCAAATTATGTAAGAGTAAAAAGAGTGCATGATATAGAAGGTACAGTGCAATTACATCCTAGTATGGTAGCTAGAAATATGGAAGGTGATTATGATGGAGATACATTTGCAGTATTAAAAGTTCCTAATGAACTTGATAAGCCATTAAAAGATTATTTTAATTCAGCTGAATATACTAAAAATATTAAATCATTAGATTTATCTAAATATGTTTCTAAAACTAATATTAATCCTGGTAAGTTTTTAGATAGAAACTCTATCATAGATGCAATGTTATATTCTGAAAATGCAGTTCAAGATGTAGCTGCTCTTCAGTCTATATATGGATTATTTAAAAATAACTTTAATTATGTTCCTGCTAATTTTGGTGGATCTATAAGTAGATATGGAATAGAGGCTGTTAAAGGTCAGATAGATTTAGGTTTTTTAAAGGGAACTGCTGATGAAATATTAAGAACATATTTACAAGCAGCTGTTGATAATCCTAAATATTTATTATTAAAGAAGTGGGGTTATGATAAAAAGAAATTAATAGCTAAAATATTTAAGTTTACTGATTTTCCTATTCCAGCTTTTGAGGGGACTAAAGCAGCTTCAAAAGTAGATATAGCTTTTGAATCAGTATTAGATAATTTTATTAATTATTATCTAGATTCATTTTCTACATTAAGAAAAATTAAATCAGGTGTAATTGGCAAAGATACAGCTGAACTTATAGAATATTCTAATAGATACAAAGCTTGGAAAAATGCATTAAGTTATTCAGAAATATATTCAAGTGGTATGACTAGAGATCAATCTTTGATGGAAGCAGCAGTAAGTAGCTTAGGAGATGTTTATGATAAGTTTATAGTTCAAGATCCTGAAACGGCTGATAGTAGAAAATCACCTTTTTTATTTCCTAAACATTCTCATAGCAATGCACATATAACAGCATTAAAAAATTTAAAAGTTCAAGAAAGTTTAAATATATTAAGAGATGCTGGGTTTGGCAAAAGTATTAAATTTATAGATAATATATTAAATGAAACTAAAAAAGCATTAACTACTAAAAAAGGCAATTTAAGACCTATACAGCCTAAAAGCTGGGAAGCAAATGAAGGTTTAATTAAAATTATTTATAAATTAGAAGACAATAAAGCTACTAATAAAGCTGAATTAAAAGCTATGACCTATGCTATGTTAAATAATATAGATTTAAATGCTTTAGAAACAATGCCACCTAGTAGGTATTTTGATCAAAATATAATGAAACAATACTATAAAGAATATACTAATAAATTAACTGAAAATATTAGTGATGACACAATTATGAATACTGAGTTTAAAAACTTTAAAAAAGGTAGGTGCTAATGCCAGTTAAAGATTGCAGAGGAAGTAAAAATTTAATTAAAGATTTATTAGATCAAGCTGATATTTTTACATATCAAATAGATAGAGAGATTAATAAAAAGTTTCCACTATTAAAGTCTACTAAGGATAAGTTTGAAAAAATAAACAACTATTTAAAAGAGAGTTATGACACTGCAACTGTTCCTATGTCTGTTTTAGATAGTCTTATTGCTAATGGAATACCTAAAAAAGATGGTACAAGAGATATATTGTTTAAAGATAAAGGCAATATTAAAAAATATCAAATGATATATAAAGTACATGCAATGTTATCTAATCCTATATTATTAGATTTTATAGTAAAAGATTTTAATTTTGATGCAGCTTCTGTAAGAAAAATACCCAAAACTATAGAAAATGAAAAAACTATAAATGAATTTAATAACATAAAGCTAGATGCATTTCCTACACCTGTTATAAGCAATTTATATGAAAAAGTTTATAAAATAGCAAATATAGAAGGTGATGAAAATTTTGTTGGTTATAAAGGCAGAGTTCAGGTTTCATTATATACTACAGAAACAATGAAATATAAAGAAAAAACTGGTGCTGTAGCTATGACTGTTGAGGCTATAAAAGATTTTGCAGAAAATGTACCAGACAGAATAAGTAGATTTATGGGTAGTGATGATAAAACTTTAGAAGGTATGAGTGGTGTATATGAAAATGTAAAGATAATAAAAGACACAGAAGAAGAAAAAATTAATTTAGTTAGATTGTTTACTAGAGTTATGGAAGGTCATATGTTTATTGAAAATGATATGATTATGGTAAACACTACAGTTGGAGACGTTTTTGATCCTAAAGATCCTAGATATATAAACTCTGAATTTTATATATATGATACAAAAAATGGAGTATGGAGATATACATCTACAGGAGATAAAGTTTCAGATTACAGTAATCCTATGCCTTTAAAAGATTATGTAAAAGGTAAAAGTTTGAACAGGAGACAAAAACAAAAATTTGATCAAGAAGCTTCTACTGATAGAGATGTAATGTTTGCTCTTGATGCTAAAAATATGTATGTAGAATTAGATGCAGTAGATATGAAAATTTTTAAAAAGTCTGTTGATTCTGCAAGAGTTATACATAAAAAAGTATATGATTATATTATTAAAGAAT
>CESX01117745.1_pt1 | contig 15188 bp, 16 predicted proteins | sample 326941 | NCBI WGS metagenome assembly CESX01 (sample SAMEA2622357, study PRJEB7988) | marine metagenome | isolation source: saline water (ENVO:00002010), including
ATTAGTTTTTTCTGATGTTGTTAATTCTGAATATTGTTTTTGACTTACTTCTTGTATTTCTTCTTGTGACAATGACCTATTCCATAAACCTACTTGTGCTATATTGCCATTAAAAAATTGTTCAGTACCAACTCCTTCGTGACCTATAAAAGCAGTTTTTAGTGCTAATATATTATCAGTTTGTGTAGGTGCTGTTCCTGAATATGTTAATGACTCCTCTACTCCATCTCTATATATTTTTAATTTAGCTGCATCATCAGAGCCACTACCATCAAATACCATTGCAACATGTGACCAACCAATTCCTGTTCCTGTAGAATAACTATATGAATTAGTTTCTCCTTGAGTTGAAAAATCTGCACCATTTTCTAATATAGCTCGAAGCCTATTTCCATTTAATCCAAATTCTGTTCCTTCATTATCATCTTTTATACAAGAAAATATTGGTTCAGTACCACCTGTATTTGTAGCTTTTATCCATGCTGTTATTGTTTGATTTGATTGTGATTGTAATTCAGGAATTAAACCACAATCTATCTTATTACTTGTTCCATTAAAGAAAGCACTACCACTACCTATAGAATCTGCCAATGCTGATGATGAATTATCTACACCTCTTGGCTTGACAGGGCATCCATTGCCATATATGGTTTTAACAGTAGGAATAGATGATGTCCCTTGCAATGTACCATTATCACTACCATGACTATCAGGTGCTGTAGTGCTACTAATATCATCTAAATTCCACCAATTTCTTAAATGTGTTTTTTCACTACCTTGCAGGTCTGAATAAGATTTAAACATTATATTTTGCACTTCTGTTTGTGTTAATGCTCTTGTCCAAAATCCAACTTTAGCTATTTTGCCATTCCAACAATTTCCTGTAGTTTGAACATCAGTATATGATTGCATACCTATAGTAGCTTCTTTAATACATTGAATATCACCTGTAGATTGAGTATGAGTTGTGCCTTGGTCTACTCCATTTGCATAGCATCTAACATTTCTTGTAGCTCCTATGTTTTGGTCTATAACAACAGCTACATGAACCCATTTATCTACTGCATCAGTTATATTGTTAAATTGAGCTACAGTTCCACTTTTTGTTGTTATAGATATATTAAAATCTTGACCACTATGTTGATGAATACTAAATTCATTATTTTCATAATAATGAGAACCAAATAATCCTTTTCTATTGCCTTCTATATCATTAAATGTAACCCAAGCAGTTAAAGTAATAGCTTTACCAAAATTAGTATTAGTTATACCTGTTCTTATAACTTGTTCATCATCATCATCAAAATCAAGACTACCTGTACCTATATGCTCAAGGTCTGTATTTTTAAAATCAAAAAATAATTTAAGATTATCTTTTAAAAATGGAATACCAAAAGTTCTCATGGTAGTAGCTACTTTAGCTATTGTTGGTCCTATTCCTAATTGCATTGTACTAACCTATATAACAAATTATACCATTGTTATCTGATTGATCTGCTGCTAAAGATACACTTGTAAACCTACCAAATATTGTAGAGCTTGCAGGTAATATTACATCAGAATCAAATGTATCTCCAGCTGATTCATAACCTGTTCCTCCAATACCTATAAATTTAGAAGAATCTTCAGCAGTTAATACATCTAGCTTAACTTCGTTGCCTAAAACTTGTATTGCAACTATAACTCCATTAGTTGGTGTAAATGTTTTAGCATTTGTATTAAGATATACAGAACCACCTTGACCTAGTCCTGCATTGTTTGATTCTTGTACTGTATATTGATATATACCTTTGCTTGCCATGTTTGCTCCTATCTTATAGCATTAGGACCAGAGATAATAAACCTTGGCCCTGATACTTTTGCTGATTGTTTTTTTTCTAACATTTTTTTAAATTCTCTCATAAAATATTCTTTAAGTTTAAAGTCTCCTGTATCTTCAGCCATTTTAGCTTTAACATATGCTACAACTGCTTTTCCCATATAAGGTGATATATCTATATCAAAAGACTCATCTTGCATTATATTAACATCACTAATTAGATAGCAATGATCTCTATATGCTTTAGCTATAAATACACTAGAATTATCATGAGCATTTGTATCTGGGGTAGTATCTTCTGCCTCAACTTCAATTGATGTTATTCCATTAGCTGCATCTATATCTAATGGAACATAATATTTATTTTTTATATAAATATAAGAATCTGATTCTGCAGTACCATTATTTTCTACTACTGCACTATGAACTTCCCACAATCCGCAGTTTATTGCATTTCCATTGTCAATAACTATATAATCTCCTGCTGAAAAAATGTTACCTAAAAATATATTTGAATTATCATTAGATACAATTTTAGAAAGGGAGACTCCACCTACATCAGCTTCTGCAGAAAAATCAATATTGTTGCTACCAGTAACTCCTATTTCAGCTTCATGAACTTTAGTGTGTGTTTGTAAAAGTCCTTGAGTTCCTGCATGTTTTATTTTATGTATACCATTCCATTTAGCACTTTCTTTTATAAGTATATATTCATCTGCTCCTACTGCATTGTAAGGAGAAGATGTCCAATTAGCTAATGTAGAAGTTATGTGGCTTCTAATAAAAGTTAAATAACCATCCTTTACTGTCCATCCACTAATATAAAATTTATTTTGCATATTTCTTAATTCATCACTTATCCAATATGTAGGACTGTAAGTATATTCTATTTGCAATCCATCTGATATAGTTTCTATTGGACTTACATATCTTGACATTCTAGTATCTGGACCATAATCTTTATTGCTAGGATCATTTTCAGGTGTGTGGTCATTTTCTACTATGCCTATTTTGTTACCTTTTATATAATATGCATATTGTCTAAGTGTAGCCATTTATAATAACTCCTCATCTGCATCTAAAGTATAAGGCTCACCAATCATCCTAGGTATTTTTCTATACTCTTCTTTAGTATTTAAGTGAGATTTACAACTTATTTTTAATATTTTTATAGAATCTGAAGGTATATTGTAAAACCTTTGATCTTTATTTATATCTTGTCTTGATGTTCTTACATGAGTTTCAGAAAGCAAGTTAATTTCTTCTAAAGCATCTTTAATATATGCTACTGCTCTACCAGTAGATTTAATTCCTGCTCTTTCCATTATTTCACTTACTTTCATTATTCTTGCCTTTGCTGTGGTCTCATTTGTATAAATGCAGACTCATATTGATTTCTTAAAATTGTTAAATTATTTGTTAAAGATTGAGATAGCTCTATATCTTCATCTGTTAAAGTTAGTTCTGATAGTTTGCTTTCTAATGATTTAATAGCTGCATATAAAACAACTAAATATACTTTATCATTAGGGAAATATTTTATATCTTCATGTGTGTGTACTAAAGCTGCTCCATTTGTTTGATCTAATGGAGTATTGTTTATATAAAACACTTTAATACCATTATTTGAAGAAGGTACAGGAAATACATAAATAGCTTTGTTTTCATCTATTGTGTATACTGGATTAAAAATTGATGCATAATAAAGGCTGTCACTATCAACTACTCTTGATTGTAAAGTTGGATCTATTAAAGTACAAGACCTCCAAGCTGTAGTTCCATAAGATGATCCATCTGTAGAAGCTTCTCTCATAACTCCTATAATTGTAGCACCTTGCACATCAACCCCATTAGAGTCAGATGTTACAGTTCTTTGAAATTTAAATGCTTCATTAGGTCTAGCTTCAATGCATCTACGAGTAACATCTAATACTCCATCTTTTAGAAACTGATCTAATTCTGTATCTTTAGGAACTGTAGAACTACTTAATGTAGCTCCTACTCCTGTTAATGCATCTACTTGTGCTTCAAATGTTGCCAAATTTCCTCCTCTCTAAGCCTTGACTAAGCATGAATGAGATTGTTGTAAGACAGGGAGGGTTGCCCCTCCCATATCTTTGTTTTTATTTACATATCAGCTATGATATCATCTACAGCTCCTGAAGGTATTACTAAGACTCTTACAGTCCCTGAACCTAGATTTACATCATCACCACTACTACTAGCTACTACTGAAACAGTATTAGCTGCAGTAACATCTGCAGTGAGTTGTAAATCTAACACATCAAGACTATGACTTACCATAACAATATCGCCTAAAGCAGCTCCTGTTACAGTAATATCTGTAGCCTCTTCATTACCATCAGTAATATTTCCAAAGTCAACTGTTGCTGACCCTGCCAAGACTCTGCCATCTGGGTTATTTGCAAAAAAGTATTTACCTGGCATTTGCTACCCCCTTTATGATGATGCTGGTGCAACAGCTGTAATTAAAACAACTGTTACTTTTATTGTAGCAGATGATGGTATGGTATTAGCATCAATTGAAAAGTGACAATCTTCAGATGAAACTGCTATGAAGTCATGTGCTTTGATTGCATATACACCATCACCACTATCTCCATAAGCAGCACCAAAATCTGATGCTCCAGCTGTTAATCCAAGATCAAAATCAAGAGATCCGCTTTTATTTCCAATTCCTTCTACTCTAACAAATCCACCCCATACAGAGGTATTTGTACCAAAAGATATTATTTCTTTGGTTGTAGAAGTATCACCACCAGAAAAAGAGACTGTACCTTTTTTAGCTATAAATCCTTTTCCTTCAACTTGACCAATTTGATCAGGTCTGAAAAGATCAACTACATCTTGAATATTAAAATCAGACTTATTTTGTCCATAATTTGGATTAGCCATAATTTATCTCCTTTCCTTTAAGTCCAGATAGCATGGGATTCAGGCATTGAAAACTCCATCCCAGCTTCTGTTAAGATTAAATCAACTCTTCTATCAACACCAGAGTTCTCAAGTGTTTGGACTCCAACATATACTGATGTGTCCCTATTTACTCCATTACCTACAAGTGGTCTATATTTAACATGTTTCATGTTAATACCTAGAATCTTAACAGCAGTTCCATCTAAGTGAATATTTCTTACAACATTCATATCACCATATACTGTAGATATTGTAGTAGTATCTAATCCTAATACTTTCTTTCTGCCAGTAACAGCTAAGTCAGCACTAAAGTTAGTTGATATTTCCATATTATTTTTGAAGTATCCACCTAATTTATGCAACCAGTTATAAATAGCTGTAGAACAGAAAAATACTGTAGCATTAGAATTATTAAATCTTGGATCTAGATATTGTGACATATCATCCAAGAAATCATCTGTTGTTTTAGTATTAGAGTCTAAACTAAATGTATTAGCATAACTTGTTAAAAAGTCAACAGCACCTTGAGTATATTGAACACCATTTAGCTCTTGTTGCTTACCAAATAATAAAGTTTGCTCAATATCATATTTGTGCTCAATTAACTTATCTTTCCATACTCTTGCCCATTCATTTGGCTCATATTTAAGAACAGTTGCTCTTGCAGTATTTGTCATAGCACAAGATGTTTTAAATATTTGAGTTAAACCAAATCCTGTTGAGTATGGCTGATCAAACCAAGTTTCAGGATATCCAGACCCTTCAGCATGTGCAGTACCTACTACATAAGCTCTAGCTGCTTCTAATTGTGAAGATATTAACTTGTCATGAGTGTTTGTACTAGTTGTCCAAAGAACTGTTGCAGATGATCCAATAAGATCAACAGAATCTGCAGTCCCTTTTACTATCTCAAGTTCAAGAATTTGATACTCACCTGAAGCAGTTACACTTTTAATTCTACCAACTAAATAGTCTACTACAGCATAGAAATTTGTAGCTTCTCCTGCTGCTCTATAGTTAAACTTTATTAATTGATCTTGAAATAAAAAGTTTGGCTTTGTGTTTGAATCTCCTACTTGAAAATTGCTTGCATTAGAATTATTATAAACAACTCCAACATTTCCTGTATTTTTATAGTCTGTACCAACTTTAATATAATATGTGTCACCTGCATCAACATCTCCTGCTACAATAGTTGGATCTGTAGTTCCCACAGCACTTGTTGCTGCATGACTTACAGGGTATACATATCTTTTGTGCCAAGAATTTCTTTTTTCAGTAAATTTGAATGATGGATCATCAGTAGGTGTTTTTGCTACTTGTGATACAAATCTAAAAAAAGGATCTTGAGCTATTGCCAATTCACTAACTTTGTCACCAAAATTAAACTTTCGTCTCAGATCACCAGTATCTTTACTAGTGCCATCAGACCAAGTTGCAGTATCAGAAACATTTAAGTTAGTGCCTGGGTTTATTGCACTTATATAATCTGACATAACTGTCTCCTATGTGTTTATTTTATTTAAGTTCAATTAAGGTTTAAATTTTTACCTCTAACCGAACAAGTTATCAGTGCCCTCATCTAGACCTTTTAAAATGTCAAACATTTTATCATCTGGACTTTGAGCTTCTCTTCCTGGGCTATTAGCATTACTAGCACTTTGAGGTATATCTCTTACTTGCTTCATTTGATTTAACATATCAGCTTTAGTATTATCTGCAACATTTTTTGATACTTGATCTCTATTTAATAAATAATATATATCATCATAGGATAAAGTATGTTGACTAGCTTTGTCTTGAAAATCTGCAAACTCTTCATCAGTCATATTCATCTTTGATTTAAAATCCAAAGCTTCATTGTGCATACTTATTTCTTGCTCTTGTTTCTGCATTTTCTTTTTTTCAGAATTTACTATATTCATTGCTTGTTTTTGAGCAGTCTGAGAAATATACTCATTCATAACTTTTGCTGAATTAGAGTCTGGATTTGACATTGCTTCATGAGCATCAAATACAAAATCTTCACCAAATCTTTCTTGTAGAGATACAGGCTTTTTACCACCTATATTATCTCTTAGTGCCTGAACTGCATCAGGATTATTTTTAAGATGCTCTATTAAAGGTTTATACTTAGATAATTCTGACAAATTATCATTTTCAGCTTTTAACCTTTGAGCTTCTCTGGTTGAATCACTATACCTTTTTTCAAATGTTTCAGCCTTAGTTCTCCAATCCGTTTGCACCTCATTGCCAGTGCCTTCAGGGTCAGTTGCCTGAGTTACCTGTTCTGTTTCTGGTTGTGGTATATCGTCGCTTATTGCACCATTAACCTGTGCTTCTAAGCTGCCAAAAAAATCATTAGAGCCATCAACTTGATTCTGATCATCTCCTTGAAGAACAGTTTCAACTGATGGGTTACTATTGTTATTTTTAGACATATATTCTCCTTATGTTACTATGTGTTGTCTTTAGCTTGCAAATCTTTTCCAAAGTTTTTTAATAGCCTTTCTAACTCTTTTTTCTTATAACTTGCATCATTAGCTAAAGTGTTTCTTAATAATTTTTGTTGAGCTTCAGTATAGTAAGACTCTTTATCTGCTTTAGATTTAGTGTCAAATTTCTTTTTACTAATCTCCATTTCAGCAACTCTAACTTTGTCTTTAATACCAGCTTGAACAATTTGTCTTTCTAGTGTTTCTATTGTATCATTCTTATCTTTAATTGTTTCTTCAAGCTGTTGTATTGTTGAGCCAAGCCTACTAATTTCTCCAACTCTTTCTTGTATTTTTTCTTTATTTCTTATATCTGTCTCGGCTAGTACTGCCTCTCTATCTATAACACCAGCTCCTAATAACTGCTTTAACTCTTCTAAATAAGCCCATCTATTAACAGGCAATGTAGAACCAGCTATTATTCTTATATCAAACTTAGCAGCACTATAATCATTAAACTTTCCTATAGCCTCTCCTAAATCATTATATATAGGCCTATTAATTTCTACTGTTTTTTCTTCTTGCAATGCAGAAGGTTGAACAATTCTAAATACTTTATTAGCTGTATATACAGATTGAGAAAACTGTTTTACTACATGACCTATATGTTTAAGAGATGGTTCTATAGAATGTTTTAACCAATATTTAACTCTTCTAGTTCCATACTCATCCATAGCTAACATACCTCTATAAGGCATATCTCTAGTTGCACCTGCATCTCCTTGCATAGAAGAATAAATGCCTGCTAAATACTCCATATCGCTTTTACCACTATTAACTATACCAAAAAATGCATTAGATAATTGAGCTGGCTGTATTGGCTTAGGAGGTTCATAGCCATGATTAATAGGTAGTAATGCACCTGGACTAGATGAATATTGTTCCCATATATCAGCATCAATACTGCCTTCATAAAACATATATCTAAGTGATGAACCAAGACTTGCATTATGTACCATTAATTGATGCGATTTATTTAATTCTTGTTGTTTACCTACAAGTGGAGATACAGCTGATATAGGATAAGGTGTGCCTATCCATTTATAATGTATTGGTATAATAGGATAATCTTTTATTTTATCTGGTAATATTTTTTCATATATAAACTGATCACCTGCTATGCAAGTAAGTTTAATTCTATTATCATAAAAATCTACTGTATCTATTATTTGAGATTTAAAACCTTCATCTTTTATTAATACATTATATTCTTTTTTACTAACTACTTTATTTTCAACTTTAGACATTTGTGCTTGTATTGTAGAAGAAAACTCTAAAGATGCTGATTGCAACTGATTTTGCATCATCTTTTGAGCTTTTTCTGTTTCAAGTTGATATCTTTCTTGCATCATTTGACCTGATTGTACAGCAGCTTGCATTTGTTGCTGTTGTTCTAAAAACTCAACTTCTAATTGTTTTTGTAGCTCTGCTATTTTTATTTGTACTCTTTTATTAGCTTCTTCTAATTGTTCAGGATTTAGTGGTGTCCTGTAAAATACATTGGTATAAGCTATTTTAACTTTTTCATAAGTTTCAATATAATCTATAAGTGGATCATCTTTACCTTCATTGTCTATAGAATAATCTATATCAGACTGCAAAATATCTTTTTGATCTCTATCTGTAGCTTTAGCTGACAATGATCTTTCACTTTGATATTGTGTAGATATTTTATTTATTTTTCTAGCTAATTGTGGAAATAATTTTTTTAGATGTGTTTTAGGCAACATCTTTCTTATCATAATATAAGCTGCATCCCTAAACAGCATGTCTCTAGCTTTAGGATCTACATAGACATCAAAAGGATCAGGGTTGTGAAGAATTACCTCTCCCATTCCCTGATCCGCATCTTGATCTACAGTCACCATAATATAACCTATTGATTTAGTAATAGCATCATTTACTGCATTAGAAAACAATGTCTGCCCATTAGAATTGTACCATATATAGTCAGCTATATCAGAAAAGACTGCAGCAACATCTGAGTCACTACCTTCGACTCCTATAGCTTGCCATCTAGGTTGATTAGCAGTTGCATAGTAATTTAACATTTCAACAACAGGAGTTATTCTGTTAATTGTAAATGTGGGCATGCCTGATTCTTCTAACATTTGTTTTTCATTATCAGATAATTGATTATCATTAGAAAAGTCATACCCTCTTTGATTAATAGAAAGCCATTGGTCTCTATGTTCAGTATTTAATTTATTGTATAGATTTCTAATTCTATCAACTTTTTTATTTTTAGGTGCCATTATTATCCTTTATTATTTTATTAATATTATCATATGCCATAGGTTGTTTTTTATGTACCTTTCCAACTGGATGTGGTTTAGAATCATATGGTCATATATGATAACCTTTTTTCATTACTGACCCATTTTGTAGTTGCCTGAGCTAGAGTAAACTTGAGTTACATCTCCTGCAGCTTTACCACCACCAGAATGACTTACACTGCCACCATACATCATTTTTTTAGTTTTGCCACCATCTTTCATATAACCCATTTTATTTCTAACTTTTTTAGGTAATTTAGATAGACCTGGATTTTTAGCAGCATCTACTTTCATCATTCCACCATGTTTCATTTTCTTTTTCATTGGACCACCATACATCATTTTATCCATCATGTTGTCCATTTTTTTCTTCATGTTAGGACCTCCATGTCCCATCATTTTTTTCTTAGGTCTTCCTACTTTAGACCCATATGTTCCCATACCTTGAGGCATTGTTATACTCCTTTTTTTTGTTGTTTCTATGTAACCACCATCTTCACAATTCCATTTGCGAAGTGACTTATTAATTCTGCTATTTGGATCATTAGCTGTTTTAGCAGAAGTTAATTTTTTCTTCATACCAGACATTCTAGCACAAAAAGATTTTCTTCTATTTGCTGCTTTGCTTCCTGGTTTTAATTTACTAGGTTTAGTTGTTACAGCTGTTTTTAATTTAGAACCAGGGTTAGCTGCTCTATAAGATGCTACTCCCTTTTTATTTAAACCGCCTGAAGGATTTTTACCTTCTTTTCTTTGCCATGCAGGTGTTTTGCCACCTTTACTAAACTTACTAGCTGCTGTAACTTTTTTAGCAACATCTTTAGAATATTTAGCTTTTACTTTGCCTTTAGATGATGCTGCTCTTTTTTTTCTATTTTCACTAGCTTTTTGTGCTGGTGTTAAAGATTCTCTTACAGACTTAGGAAGATATCTACCTCTTTGAGATTTAGGTTTTTTTCTATCACCTTTAGATATATAACCCCAATCTGCATCAGTCCAAGTCTTTAATGACTTTTGTGATGGAGCCATACCACCATTAGCCATCATTTCTATTAGGCCACCCATCTCTTTATAACCACCACCTTTTGCCTTATAGGACTTAGCTAGCATCTGTGCTTTTCTTGCTGACCAAACACCAGGAGGTCCTCCCTTTCCTCCTGCTTTAATCCTATTAAATAAGTTTTTTCTCATCGTAGGCTTTGTATAATTACCAGCTTTATTTACTGTGCTTTTTGCCATGTTGCCTCCTTATAGCATCTTTACCTGCTTTAAATATACTAACAACTTTATCTTTACCCATAACTTTGGCTCTCTGCTCTCCCACTGTTAGTATTTGTATTTTTCTAGCAAATGATTTTCTTAATTTTTTAACTGTATCTACAGTTTTTTTTGCATCTTCTGGAGTTGCAAATTTTATTGGTACTGTATCTTTAGGGTTTTCATCTGTATATAACCTTCTACCACTACCTTTAGGTTTTTTACCTGTTCCAACTTTAGGATCAGCCATTATGCTACCACCCATGATTTAGCTCTAGATTTCTTTTTCCTATATGTACCTTTAGTTTCTGTTATTCCTTTTAATGGATATGAATATTTACAAGCATATGCTAATGCATCTATAGTATCATCATGTGCCATTCTAGGGCCAAAAGTAATAATCTCTTGATGTAGATCTATATGCTCAGGCTTGATATGTATCTGACCTACACTAAATCTAGCTGCCAATACCTCTTGTATTCTGTCTCTTTTAGACATTCTAGTTCCAGGTTTTTCTGCTTTATATTTTAATGAAAAATCATTTCTTCTTTTCATTTCAGATACTACAGATTGTATTACAGGCTTTGACATAGATGTGTCTTCTATTACTATTAAATTAGAATGATATATATGTTGCATATCAAACATATAATCTACTATACCTTTTTTATCTTCACCTGGTATTCCTAGAACTGATAAAGATCTTTTTCTAATATAATCTAATACATAAATATTATTATGTTCATCTACTCCTATATATATTATAACAGAAAAGTCTGCATCCCTTCTTGTAGAATCAGTAGCAGGATCAACTCCTGCAAATACATTGACTGGTCTAACATCTCCATTATCAAACTTAATAAACCCTATACCAGCTTCTTTTTCGTACATATAAGTCCCATTATACTCTTTAATATGGTTTCTGTTCCATATAGAATCTTCTTCTGACTGCACTTGCATCATATATTCTTGATAGTATTTATGTGGTTGTCCTGAATCAAGATAGAATTTCTTTTTTCTTTCTAACTCTTTTTTAGGGAACCAACTCTGCCATAAAGTAGTACCATCAGATTGCTCTGCCTTAAATAATTTTACATCCCAAGAAAAACTTTTATTTTGTTTAATAGCCTTTTCATAATTAATAAGAAGATTATTAATAAAGCTATCAAAATGTACAGGAGTACCATTGATCCTAAGACGACCAGTATGGGGCTCAAGAGCAGGGAATACCACAGCAGTAATAAGGTTGGAATTTTTGTTTCTAGCTTCTGGAGTAATAGTGTTATTTTCATCTTCAAAGTCATCCAATACAATAAGATCATATCTTTTATGTAGCTTTGCCCCTCCTCTTATACCTGATATATTAGATTTAGATATTAGTTTACAACCATTAGACATCTCAATATCTACCTCAGTCCATTTCTTTCCTTTAAGATCACCAAAGTAATAATTAATCTTATCATTCATTTCTATATGAGATTTAATATAATCCATATTACCAGTAGCAAGTTTAGCTGTAGCTGATACCCAACCATAAAATAATGGATCTGGCTTCTTATCTACAAAACCCCATTCAAAATCTTTTTGATTAAAACAAAAAGACCTCATAAGGTCTGCTTTAGTTAATACTGTTTTGCCATGTCCTCTAGGCATTATAATAGCTAACTGCTTTTTACTTTCATCATTAATACAATCAGCTATTTCATAGTGGAACCAAGGTGTTTCTGATCTTAAAAAATCATCAGGTAGAAATAATTTACCAAAAGCAATAAGGTCTTTGTATGCCATATGCAAAGCTTCTTCTTCTTTTGATACATTATGAAGATTTATATTAGACACTATGTAGTAAGTCCTACTCTAGGTTTTATATATGCTAATTCTGAATTTAATCTCATATTTTCTGCTTTTAAATTATCTACCTCTTGTTCTACATATTCAACCCTATCAAGCAATGTATCCATACTAGTAAGCAATTGATTAAGATAAGATTCTATTTCTTTTACTCTAGAGTCTAATGTTGGTTTTTTCTTTTTTTCTGTCATTATTAATCTCTTGTTATAGCTTTTAAAATTCTTTTATAAGTACTAAACATACTTTCATTAGGTTTTTTTGATTTATTGGCTTTAGATACAAGCCCACCATCTTCAAGCTTGCCTGTTCTATTCATCTTAGCCAGTAATCCTGGGTTTGATTTTTCTAATTTTGCTGTAGCTCTTTTATTCATAACAAATTCACCACCCTCCATCTCAATAGGTTGATCACCTACTTGTGTAAGTATACCACCATCTTTATGGGATGGGCCAACTAACAATCCACCATCTTGTTTCTTTTTAGTTAATTTGTCAAATATAGTTTTGACTCTTTTAGATTGACCAGCATGCATTTTAGATGCTTTATTCAATTCTTTTGAAACTTTATTTAAATCTTTTACAGCACCACCAGCTTTAGCTTTAGCTGGCTTAACAAAAAAGTCATGCCCTTTAGTTCCACCTTTTATTTTAGGATCATGAACTGCTCCTTCCATAGGTCCTTTTTGTGGATGCATATGATATTTAGTACCAGCAGGCACAGGTTTGCCTGTTCTTTTATTTATAAATTGTCCAGCTTTAGCTACAAGATTGGTGTCTTTAGCCATCTTCATCTCCTTTTAATTGTTTTGGTTTAACTGCAGCTTCTAGTTGTGCAGGTTGAAATCCTTGAAACAATGCACCAGTAACCTCTTGTACTTTGGTTGTTTCTTTTATTTCTAAATATGATTCAAGTTCTATTAAAGCTTTTAATCTATCAGAGTCTTTTTCAGCATTAGTAGCTATATCTCTAATACCTGACAACACTAACTCCATATCTATACCTAAAGCTTTTAATACTGGCTTTAAATCTTCTCTCATTAGTTTTTTAATCCTCTCTGTTTTAACTAATATACCAGCTGATATATAAGCATGTTTTCTATTTTTAGTCTTATATACTTTTAAATATGCTTCTTGTGGACTTAATCCCTTTGAAACATACTGAGCAAATAGAACCTCATTAGTAGTAGGTTCAGTTCTATCTTTCAAGGAACCTTGCTGATACTTTTTACCAGAAAATGAATAAATATTATCAAAAGGATTTGTATGAAATTTAGTTGATTTTGCAGTAGAGAAAGTACCAGTACAGGTTCCTAAGTATCTAACCTCTTTAACCTTGCCTCTTCTCTTTCTCATTATTCCAGATCTAATAATCTGAACAATAGAGCCATCATCTGCCTTAACCCAATCTCCAACTTTAGCATCTCTCCAGTTCTGCAGATAGTTAAAACCTTGAGGTAACTCTGTTACATCATCATATACAATATGTTTAATTTTAGCTACAGTATATTCTCTCATAAGTACTGGCACCCTCAAGGTGCCTATGTTTTAATTAGTTGTAACAACTGATGTAACAAAGTAATTTTTTTAAATTAGTTTTATCACACACAATATTACATAGTGTTATGTATATAAATCAAGGCTTATGTTTCTATCAAGAAACAGCTTTTACTTAGCTTTCATTTTGACTTGGGAAGCCAATCCTAAAAATTGGGGCATTTTAGTGCTTGCCTTATTTACTGTAGTGCACCCCTATGTTACAGGTTTCTATTTCTGATTTTGACTTAGGATTGATTTTATGTTGCAAAACATTTGTGCTCAGTGCAGTCATCGGTACAGGTCTGCACTTCGCAGTACTGTTGCCCTTGCAATTCTTATGCTGTAGTTATTATTTGTCACATATGTTGTAGTTATTGTTGTAACATAGTTGTTATTGCTGTAACTATCCTTGTGTTTGTGGGTATGATTGTTCATACTATTCATTGTCTTATATCTATAAGACTTATACTTAAACTTTAACATAGGAGATATTACCAATGTCAAATACTACTAACAACTTAAAGCCTGTAGAGGCTAACCTTATTATTTCTAACAAGAACCTACCTGATGGTAGTGTTAGAACAACAGCCTTCTATTCTACTGTAGTTACCAAAAATGTATCTATTATTCTTGATGATGATACAGCAGTTGAATCAAGATTCCAAGAAGGCAATGGTCGCAATGTCAAGCCTCTTATATGGTTTGTCAATGGAGAAGATATTGACTATTCAAAGCTTCCTAAGACTATGTATGGTATCCCAGGTGGAGACCTTATGACTAAAAGCAAGTTTGAAAAGATGTATGGTAACTTCAGTCAGCTTCAAGAACAAGCTACAGAATCTATGCAACCTACCATCTAATCTTCCTCCGCAACATAGGGGGGCTTATGCCCCCTTTACTTCTTTAAATTTAGCTGTACTATGTGGAACAAGATGTAGTCAATCATTAGCTATGATTCTACATTGTGGCTGTAAGTTGCACGTTAAAAACTACCAAGGGGACTTAGCCTTATCAATAT
>CESX01030519.1_pt1 | contig 14552 bp, 15 predicted proteins | sample 326941 | NCBI WGS metagenome assembly CESX01 (sample SAMEA2622357, study PRJEB7988) | marine metagenome | isolation source: saline water (ENVO:00002010), including
GAGGTGGAAGATATCGACGAGCGTCTCACCGTTCTCGAGTCTAACTTGGGCAAGCAAGAGGTGGTTGATGTCAAGATCGAGGGTATTGAAAAACGCCTTGATAAGATGGAAGATATTGTTCAGAAAATGCTGGATATTCAACAGAAACAGGCCGTTAATATCGCGCAAATCTGCCAAGCAACAAACGCAAACTGCAGTAGTGGTAACTAATATGAGACCAGAAATTTTGGACCACTCCGCCTCTCTCGGACACACAGTATTCGAAAGTGGGCAGTATAACCTCAACATTATTGGTATTCGGAATGCTGATCATCAAGCAAATCGTTTCGATGACACTATTCATTGCGTGTACAAAGACGAGAGTGGTGATTGGATCCACAAGTCATGGCCTTGTACAACGGAGCCGGGAAAGTATTGGCTTGAGAACCCCACCAATGTGAATGGCACCGCAGTATTGGTTCCCGGACAGTACCGAAGCGTGTGGAAGATTGATAAGCATCAAGGCAAGTATTATGCCCTGTGTCAGCGCAATGGAACCGTGAAGGTGTATCGTGACGACAATCGGGATGAAATTATCGACTGTGACCCTGATTCAATCACTGAAGGCTTTTACGGCATTAACATTCACAAGGCCGGTACTCAATCGACTCAAATCGATAGATGGTCTGCAGGGTGCCAAGTGTTCGCGAATGAATCAGATTTCGACGAGTTCATGGTTATTTGTGGCAAAGCTCGTGAGAACTGGGGCAATGCCTTTTCATACACTTTGATTCTCGAACATGAGAAAGGTTCTGACTGATGGAAGCGTTGGTCGACTCACTATTAGCAGACGGCCATTTAGGAGTTTTTGCCGCGTTTCTGCTGTATCAATTTGTAATGATGCAGCGCCGTTTGGATAAACTAGTAAGCGGATTTCAAGAGCAAGTAGAGCAGATGAGGTCGGAGTATGATGAGCGATCAGAAAAGATGCGTGACAGATACGACAACGTCATCAAAGAATATCGTGACCGAGAAGATACTCAGTCCAAAGATTTTTTAATTACGCGTACCAAAGTTCATAATGATATTGTCGCTAAGCTCGATCGAATACTGGATCGTGACAAGTAGGTCATTATGGAATGTGTAGTAGAAGAAGGGTCTGACTGTAAGCTTGATGTTGGATCACCAATTCGGATTTACGACAAGAAGCCTGTGCAAGAGGAGACAAAGCCCATGGCAAACGAAACGAAACAAGAAGCACCTCAGCCTGTCCCTGCACCAGCTAAGGCCCCTGACCCTGTTGCTGAGCCAGAACCAGAGGCTGTTGAGGCTGTGACTTCTCCGGCTGTTCCAGATCTTGTGGAGTCCGTGGGTGTAGCTCAAGACATCACAGCGGCTGCTGACGCAGCCAAGTCACTCGGAGGGGACTATGCCCCGATGGTGGCGATTGCTTTGGCTGGCATGGCTGTTGCGGGCGGTTCGAAGGCATGGAGCTACTATCGTGATCGCGCTGAGCAGAAGCACGAACAAGAGATGCAGAAGCTCAAGATCGAAGCGCAGTCACAAGGTATGGACGGTCAACAGCCTCCACCTTGCCAAGCAGCAAATCAAAAGCTGCAGGCTGAGTTGGACGAGATCAAGTCGAAGCTTAGTGCAGTACAGAAAAAGACATCGATGATCTCGGCTGATTTTGATGGCGAAGATGTCGAGCGTCAGATCAAGCGTATGAAGAAGCGCATCGATGAGTTGTTTGAGATCACAGACCAGAAATGATTGTAGCTGCGCTAGTATTCTTTGGGACTCTGGTGATACTCCCTGCGGGTATCAGCTTCGCTGTGGAGCGAGAGGGTAAGCAGAGGGCACCCAAGCCAACACCCGTGGCAGTTGTGCCGGAACCAGAGCCCGAACCAATTCCTAAACCCGAGGTAGTGGTTGAGCCTGAACCAGAACTCGTACCGACTACTGTTGTGACCATCGCACCGAAGTGTGACGACGAAGAATCCATCGTCCGGCTCCGCGCAGCCACATTTGACTTCTTGTCCCAAACGCCGGATCTTCCTCCGAACATTTCGTTTGATGTGATCGACTGCACTGAAGAGGGTATGGTTGATATCGAAATTATCGAGATACCGAAGTGATGCTGTCATACTTCTGGTATGTCGTGATAAAAAAGGTCGGCAGCCCGGTCTAATAATTTTTCTGTAGCTTCGATTTCATCCTCAGATATGCCTGCTGCAAGCATCACGTTGCCGGAGTATAGACCGTACCCGCCCTCAATCTTGAGTATCGATAGACCCTCGAAACCAAGATCAGTCAGGGCAACGAGTAGCTGCTCTATGTTTTCAGACACCACCATCAAGGAGTCTATTAGTTCTGCCGTATCCATGCTCAGAACCATATCATCTTCTTGACCATCGTCCCGGACCACTTCTGGCATCGATGCGGGCACGTTCACCTAGATCTACAAGATGAGCTACCCAACTTTCATATCGAACAGGTTCGTTCTCACCTTTTTTGGGTGAAGAAGAAAATGCTTCGGCTAAGCCTTTGACGTGTCTCATAGTAGGTAATCTTGCACCTGATTCAATCCGACTCACTTCTGACTGACTCAATCCTGCAGATCGGGCAAGATCAGCAAGAGTCCATTGTCTCGACTCTCGCGATTGACGCATAAATCTTGAAAAGGCACTATCAGGCATATCAACTCCAGATGAACCACTACGGTAGCCCATGTGTACTCATACGTCAACTTTAGGCCTTGACACCCTGTCACGATTAACATAAGCTCGTCCCATGATTCAACAGCCTCACATAAGCTACATGATAGCCAACCCCGATAATCCTGATTTTTTGGAGCGCATCGAATCGTTGGTTCCGGGGTCACTTGTCTACGGTCGGGCATCAGGTGCTTACCGGCGAAGCAGGCTAAAAAACTGTGATCCGGATACTAAAAATAACTTGTCTATCTGTGAGATTTACGCACCTATCCACTGTGCTTGGCTGGTAGAAAGAATCTTATGTCACAACAAGTTGAGTTTCTCTTCGATCGCTACATCGTATTCGGACAGGGTGATCACGGCTTGGTCAAACGAACCGATGAGGCGAGACTCTTTGGAGCGTCAAGGCAGATCGAGTTGCCGCAGATCTGTAGTTCGAGGTGAGCTTCGTCGAGACGTGCTAGACATCGCGACACCATATCAGTTTATGGGTGTTGAATGGTGTCGAACAAGACCTTGGGCAATGAACGTTTGGTCTTGCGGCTCGGGTAAAACACTGGGCGCTATCATGTCGGCTCTCTGTAGGAGCGAGTCAAAGGAGTCCGTTCTTGTCGTGTGCCCTGCAAAAGCCCGCCATGTTTGGTGGAGTCAGGTACAGGAGTATACTCACATCAAACCATTTAGAGTGAAACCTGCGTCGGAGAAAAGGAAGTCAGATCAGTCGTTCGACGAATACATGCGAGAGTGCAACATATTGAACGCCTACAACAAGGTGCCGTTTGTAATTGTTGGTGCTGAGTCTTTGCCTGACAACATGGATTTGATTCGAAAATTAGAACCTAAGATTCTTATTCTAGATGAGATACATACTCATGGTAGTCGGAAGAGATGGACTGCAATTCATCAAGCCGATGGGTCTGTGTCCTTCAAACGAAAGAAGACTGCGGCAAGCAACAGAGCGAATTCAAAGGTAGACCGGGAGAATCGCGCGGTTGCTGCAATGGATCTTAGTCGGATGAAGAGTTTGAATCTTCGTATAGGTTTGACAGCTACTCCATTGGATGACGGTCGTCCAAGAAGATTGTGGTCGCAGCTTGATCTGTTGTCACCGGGTGGATTTTCTCACAGCTACTCTAATTTTGCGCATCGATACTGTTCTGCGAGACCGGGTCAGTTTGGTGGTTTAGACGATACCGGCAGTAGCAACCTCGAAGAGTTGAAAGCTCGATGCTCCTTTTTTGTCCATGAGGTACCGTACTCGGAATCTCATGCATCACTACCTGATACTCGAGTTCAGGTCATGTATTTGAGTTCTTCGGAACTGAATCGTGCGGAGAGGTGGAGTGAAGATCAAACGTTTGGTCAAGCAACAAAGGATTTTGTACGAGAAGCAAAAACAAATCCTCTTGCCCGTGAGCGGGTTGTAGAGGCCCGTCTTTCAGAAGCGTGCAGTCGGAAACGTAAGTACGTGGTGGGTGAAGCCATCGAAGGTCTGAAGGGAGGGGGTAAGGTCGTCATCTTTACCGCTCGGAGGCGCGAGACAGAGCTTTGGGAGTATGATCTGCGTCGTGCTTTGAAGAAGGGTGATGAGGCCTTAGGCGAGGTCCCAGTTTGGATGGCACACGGGGGTGTGTCTGAGACTGAGAGAGATCAGATGATCGATGCCTTTAGGGAAGCCGATGGTCCATGTTGTCTAATCGCAACTGGCCAAAGTGTCGGTACAGGTGTCGACGGCATGCAGACTGCGGATCTCGCCATTTTTGCCATGCTTCCGTGGAAGCCCGGAGATTTTGTGCAATGGAAGGGTCGGTTTGATCGACTTGGGGGAAGCCCAACCTTGCTCAAAGTAGTCGTCGCGCAGGGCACCTATGACGAAAGAGTCGTAGAGATACTTGTTGAGAAGTTTGGTCCTATCGAATCATTTTTAAAGGCCGATGAACTCGATGGTCTGGGGCAGAAGCTTCTGGGAATGGAGAACGAAGAGGCACTTGTGAGCAGCATCATCAGCAAACTGGAGGTTGTGTAATGGACTTGAGCGATGAACGATTGCATCGAAGGCGGGTACCGTGGAAAGCTTTGACGAGAGAGGGGTACGAGCCGCGAAAGGTGATGCTCGAAGCCCAGAAACTCGGAATGTGGAAGCTTGCGACAAGCGCCAAACAAAGAATCGACAATGAGAAACGAGTTGTCAATAAATGAATAAGATACTGATCGACGCGGGGAGAAGTAGTCGCGGGTGGTCACGGATAGGATCATTCTTCCGTTGCCCCCAACTTTTTGCCTATCAAAACAGACTGAATATGAGTTTGATTCCTGCGAGCGCATTGACGCGTGGGAGTATGGGTCATGTGATCCAAGCGCATCAGCATGCAATCTGGGGCGCTCGGACTGCATCTGGTGTTTGGGTGGACGAAACATGGTACGACGACCCCACTGTTTTTCTCGATCCTGAAGATGCCGTACACCTTTGGTGCGATACCAACGGTGGGCATGAGCATCTTGATCGAATGGTCGAAACGTTTCATCAATATATGAGTCAGTACCCCGAGTGTCCCGGCGATGTGATTGCTGTAGAATATCCAATTACTGCAGTGTTGGGAACAAAGGATAATGAATGGGGATTGTGGGTTGTTCACAAAGATGATCAACATTTCGATCGTCGGGTGGCATATGTAAAAGCATTCGATGGCGGGAAGATCATACCTGCCCCCCTGAACTGTCCGGGTCACCCAGACTGCGGATCAGCTATCGTTTTGACTAGACGTCTCGATATGGTCATCAAAGACAGCTCTGGTCGGATATTTATATGGGATCACAAGCATCAGGCGAGGGTCGCTGTGAACGGAAGTGTTGATGGCTACGCCGCAGATGGTGGCTTTGCTGCCTTTAGAATCATGGGTAAACAACTTTACGGTAATGATTTCGGAGGGATTGCTCTCAACCTTATTCAAACCCAGCAGCCATGGAAGGTAGCAAGACCTCTTGTTCCTTCGACACCTCACAGAGATAAGCATTTTGCCGACATGCTATGGAGAGCAGAGCATCAACTGGCGAGGCTCGATTTGGAGCTACCTGAGTTCTGGAACTGGCCAAAAGTACAGCACGAGACTGCATGCGTCGGTAGATACGGTGCATGTGCCGGAATCAAAATGTGTTTCCATGGCGAAGCGGCCACAATCTGACCGAAAGTAATCGCCGAGACTTGATACTATTCAAACCCCAAAGCAACCAATATTGGAGAAACCATGACCAGTGCAGAACTGCCTACCGTAATGATTACGGTTTACGGCAAACCAAAACAAAAGAAAACCAGTGACGCATTAGCGGCATTTCCTACCGCTCTTTTTTGTGGAGTTCCATCTGCAATTACACTCGTCGCACAGAATGAGTTGGGATTTACGCCCACGGTTCATCCGGATTCACCCAAGAACTTAAATGAGCTTGTGGGAATGTTGAGAATGATGGCCACTGATGGATCAGCAAAACCTTACGGTGCTGTTGTTGTAGATGATCTGAGTCATCTTTGTCAGAGGTCGATGCTTGAGTGGACCGAATCGGCACCTTCAGGTCGTAGCGGGAAAAAAGATCGGTTCTATCCATATCAGCAGTTGAATCAAATGCTGCTTGAGATTGCTCACATTTCGAGGCACTTGGGCGTTCACTTACTCATGAACTTCCATGAACGGACTCCCGGCACAAATGCTGAAGGTCGTTTTTGTCCGGGCGGCCCAGATGTGCCATCGCGTAATCAGATCGAAACACTGCCATCATGGTGTGACATAAACGTTCGGGCGATGGTTGATCCAAATTACCCGGATCCTTGGTTCCCCAGTATTTATTATTGCGACCCGACAGACCCCGATTGGGTGACTGGAGACAGAACTGGAGTATGCACTAAGAAGACTCCCGGTAACATTCGAGAGATTTTGCGGGCAAGCGAGAGCAACTATCACCTTGCTCGGTTGCCGGGTCTTGAATGGCAGGATGAGGTTGCTCAATCCGTAGCAGACGATATGGTAGGTGGTGCCGCAGTTCAGGATGCAATCCAGTCTGCGGTGTCAGGTCGGACTGACAACCCTCTACACCTCAGATGGGCGTGCCAAGATGGCATCGCTCGTGGTGTCTTGTTGCAGCAGGCGAAAACGTCACTGTTTGATTTCGAGATCAAAGAAACCAAGACAGCAAACTCTCCGTCTATGCCACCTCCACCACCTAACAAATAGTTTCAACCCCCCGGTCATAAGACCACAACCCAAAAAAGGAGCCATTCATGGGCATCAAAATTTCTGGTAACGCATTTCAAGGTATTAGTTCGTTGGGATCTGCCGTCCCTAACGCGGGCTTTTATCCTGTCTCAATCGTACGTATTGAGACTGGAGCAAACGACAAACCCGGAACTCGGAGGTTTCACGTCCAGTTCGATAATGGGTTCAAGATGTTTACGTTTGTGAGCCTGCCATACGACAACAGCGGCAACCTACTGCCGGGCCTCAGTGACAAGCAGGTACGTGGTCGAATGGCCGCTCTTCGAACTATTCTCGAGTCTCTTGGTTACACAAAAGAAAATATCGAGACTGCAGATGAGATCAATGATGCATGGTTCTTGGGAACTATGAACAATGGTCGAGTAGCATACGTTGAGTTTGAGCCGGGTCAGAAAGGAGTTGCAGGGTCATACAACGAGATCAAACGATTCCTTACTAAAGAACAATTCGAAGCTTTGAGTGAAGTAAGCAACGAAAAACCTGTAGAGACCGTGGATCAGAAACAAGCCGCGCCCGAACCGACAACTAATGGTGCCCCAGTACCTCCGTCTGGAGTGTCTTTGCCGCCGCCTGTTAGTGCTGCCCAGAACATCGTGGGCTGATTAGTGGCATCCTTCAACCCCAAAGAATGTGGCGCGCGGTGTGACGTCTGTCCGTTGGGGCCAGAAGGACCACTTCATAAAGATGAGTGGCGGCCTGTGGGTGGTGAGTTCCATCGACAGGCTGCCATCATCGCTGTAGCTGAATCCCCCGGAGCAGATGAGGTTCAGCACGGGAGACCTTTAGTTGGTCGAGCAGGTACAGAGTGGGCGAACGCTCTGGTGCAGGCTGGAAAAGGTAGAGTGGACGTCGACTTGGATCACGTCATCTCATGCAAGCCGCCGGGACAAGACTCTGGGTCGTGGCGTCGTATGGAAAAGGCACTCGACAGACTCAACAGAAGACGACTGAAGAATGGTGATGATCCTCTGCCTCACCCAGTCGAATGTTGTCGGCCTCGCCTTATGAGTGTGGTCGAGAAGTATGAAAACATTATTACCTTAGGTAAAACTGCAACGTCAGTATTGACGGGTCAATCAAGCAGCATCCAAAGTTTGCGAGGTGGCCCGATGCAGATTGACGACGACTTTGATTGGGTGTCCGATCGTGGGACGAGAAAAATTATGCCCATGCTGCACCCGTCGTTTATTTTAAGGTCACCGAGTTGGAGGCATGTATTGCACTCTGACGTGGCCAAAGCATTTAGGTGGTTCGACAATTCTTTGCGCTGGACATCGCCAGATAGTCTGATCAACCCATCGCCTGATGAACTTGCTGACTGGTTGTCCCAAAGCGCGCCGTTCTGGGCTTACGACGTTGAGACAGACGGGATCGAACCCTTAGAGTGCAATCTGCGAACAATCGCGATTGCTATCCCTGACATGGATGAAACGGGTAAAGCTGCTCGGTCAAACGTGTATCAAAATGCGAAGGCCGTAGGTGTCGGTCTGCTGTCGGTTGATGGTCGCACACGAATCTACAACCCTGAAGATGAGAGAAAGATTTTGGATCTTCTCCGTCAGGCATTTACAGACGGACGAGTATGGGTTGGTCACAACGCAGGATACTACGACAGGATGGTGGTCGAGACTCAACTCGGAGTCACACCCTACCCGCTTGTGGACACTCTTTTTCATGCACGTTTTAGGGCCCCAGATCTGCCGAAAGGGTTGAAGACAATTGGTTCAATACTGACCGATGTCGAGCGTTGGGAAACAACAGAAAAGGGAACACACATATCGACCGGTAGTCAGGATGACGATGAGCTACTGCGATACAACATCGTTGATTCTACAGTCAACGCACGGATCGTTGTGCCCTTGATGGACGCTTCTGCTGCTGCTGGAGCATTCGAAAGCATATCACCAGACATCAAACCTTCTGGTTGGTCAATCGCTCGACCGTGGAATCTAAATGAAATCGACCATGCCACACAAGAGATGTGTGTTGGAATGCACAAGTCGGGTGTTTGGGTCGATCAAAAGCTTCGTTCATTGTTGGAAGCGGAGTATGATGTATCAGTACGAAAACGCTACAAGAACCTGCAGTCACTGGCTCAGTGCGTTGGGTTGTCTAAATTGGACTCAGACTCGGTGAACGAGTTGAACCCCGGTAGCGCCGATCAAATTCGTAATCTGCTCTATGAGCGTTGGGGCTTGGGTATACCTGCATCAATGGATGCGCGGGAGTTCTACACCGAGACGGGCGCTCCGGGTACTGGTGACGCGGTGCTGAGGGCGCATCTTGCCTCAGGTCGATTGACGGAAGATCAAGAATCATTTGTTCGTGAGTTGAGACTGTATCGGAGGGAGAAAAACAAAATCTTGGGAACCGTTTTGATTCCACTGCGCAGACGCGATCAAGACTCTAAAAAAGGATTGGTCCATGAAGATGGTCGTGTCCGATCAACATGGAATGCTCACGTAACAAGTGTGGGCCGACTGAGTAGTAGCGGACCAAACTTACAGAATATCGGTAACCGAAAAGGTCAGGGAAGACTGAAAAAGATTTTTGCCGCTCCTCCCGGACGAATACTTGTTGGAGCCGATCTCGATCAAGCGCACCTGAGAATCACGGCTTGTTATTGGCAAATACCCCGTTTGCTTGAATGCTTTGCAACTGGAAAGGATCCCCACAATCTTCTTGCTTACGACGTTTTTGGTAAAGACTTTAAGAATGCAAGCGGATGGGGTCCGGATGGTTTCAGCTTGAACCGCAAGCCTACAGGCGGTGAAGCAAAAGCTATGCGCGATGTAATGAAGACCTTTCGGTACGCGTCAATCTATTGGGCAGACCCTACGACTGTATGGCAGGTACTGACTAGCACAGAGACAGATGATGGTCGTATGCCATACCTGAAGTTCGAGACGAGGGAAGTAAGGCATTTCCACAACAAGTGGCTCGAGGCAGAGCCTGAGTGGGAGGTGGCGTGGAAGAACATGCTGCAGCTTTATGAGAAGCAGGGCCATATGTTTGAGCCGGTGTTCGGTCGCAGGTCAGGGCCACTGTCAGACGGTAAAAAGAATGAGGTCGTAAACTTCCCAATCCTCGCGGCAGAATCGTCGATTATGAGAATCGCAGAACAAGAGGTAATCTCGGCGTTCCCGTTTGACTACGCGGGTCGTGGAACTGGAATGATCCATCAGTGCCATGATTCTATAGCAGTTGAAATTGAACTGCCATCGGGGCTACCTCAAGACTGGCAGCCGGTATCCGGTGAACCGTTGCCACCACAAATAGAGCATGCACGAAAAACTATCGAATCATGCATGACAGTTTCTCTTCCGGGATGGGAAGTCCCAATGACTGCTGAGGCCGACGTCGGTCGCAGCCTTAAAGATGTTTGAGGTTTGTATGAAATCGCAATGGTTCCTAGCTCACAGTAAAAAAGATGAACCCGAAGAAATTGAACTCTGGTGCAAAGAGATCGGCGAGAATCTTACAGGTGATGGATGGGAGGCGTTTGTCATCTCTGGTCGCGATGACTACGCCAATCGATCCGCCGCAATGGGTGGGTGGAAAGCTTGGTGCCGGGACGTACCTTCTGGTACAGACTATGCTGGTCATCCGATGTACCACGGTGTCATCGTTCCCGCAGATTCATTGATAGAAGAACCGACCGTGGGCAAGGCTACCGCACAAATCATCGAGGGTTTTCTGAGGGAAGGCAAGCATGCATATACATGGTGCCCCGATTCTAAAAAGTTCAAGCAAATATATTCTGTCGAAACACTTCCAAATGATGACTGGGTGGCTTGGGCAAAACTTGTGTTTGAGTCTTGACACTGCGGTACATTCGTGTAAAAAACTTTTAACCCAAAGCAACTAACGGAGAAACCATGAGACCTTACGTCAAACATGTCTACAGTAATTTAAAATCACCAATGCCTGAGGGAGAAGCTTGGCAGGTTGAACTGAGTCAAAGAACACTTTTTGTTGGCTCTAATACGAGTCATAAGAGCAGCGTCATTCAGTCTGTTGAGTTGGCACTTGCAGGTTCAGCAGACGACATCTTTGGTCGTAGTGCCGTGTCCGATGCTGCGCTGTTGCTGACCCTCGCCCCCAAAGATGAGCTTGGTATCACGGCGACGTTGTCCAACTCGAAAACAGCATCCTTCAATGTAAAAAGGGAGGGGACAAAGGTTAAGCGACCAACACATGATGGTCCCGGTGCGGGATCGCTTGTTCATCGCTCTGTCGCTGCCGCTCTTTCGGGGTCGCCCGCATCTGCTCGTAAAGCTTTCCTTGGGTGGTCGGGTGGCAACGTTGATCTCAATCGTGTGCTTCAATATCTTCCTGACAGCATGCACTCAAAGTATAAGGACATCGCACAGTTCAAGGGCAGGGGTAAGACTGCGGTTGAGACTTTGATTGATGTTGCTGCGTATGCAGGACAGAAGCAGCGTGAAGCGGCAAAGGAGGCCAAGGGCGCAGAGATTCTTCTTAACGGAATCAACAATGAGCTTGATGCCCGTCCTGACGATGATGACATGGTTCGCATGAGGTCAGCGGTAGCTCAGGCAAAGATGATTCTAGATCGGTCGGTCAGGGCTGGGAAGCAAGGCATGACGCTTGAGGAGAAGAATAAAAAGATAGACAGCATCAAGTCGATGCTTGAATTTTTGGAGAGTAAAAGATTGAACGCTGTCCATGAACGAGACCAACTTCAAAACTCTCTGCCGTCGAAAGGTGAGAACGTTGATCACGCCATCGCAATTGTTGATGTCGCAGTCAAGCATGGTCTCGACGCCTGCCCTGTTTGTAGTAGTAAAGTTGGATTGGATCACTTGAAGAACTGCCAGTCATTTTATCAACAACAAGCAGATCAATGGCAGCGGCAATCCAAAGGAACAATGGAGTCCATTCAGAACTTCGAAAACAATATCCGTACTTACGAAGCTGATATTGCTATTCATAGAGAGAAACTTCAAGAGACTGAAGCGGTCAAACCAAATCAGAAAGATCCGAACGTAATCCCAGTTGTCGATGCGACGGCAAGACTTGAGGCGGCCATGGATGCCATGACCAAGATGGATCATGCTGTTGCACAATGGGACAGCTTTCAACGGGCAAGAGGTAAGGTGATCCGCATGAAGGAAGATGTGGAGACCTATAAGTCGATGAAGAAAGAATGTGAGTCAGCGATCGGAATGTTGTTGAATGACCAGACAAAGACTTTCTCAAACAAGGTGCAAAAGTATCTGCCCGAAGATTGGAAGTTCAACATTGAGCTTATTGACGGTGATCGGGAAGTCTTTCGTATGGGTATTATGAGGGGCGACAAGCTACACGCCGCACTGTCCGGGGCTGAGTGGACCTCTGTTGTCACTGCTATATCGATGGCTGTTGTCGAAGGTCTGGGAGAGGATCAACCTGCTGTGTTGATTCCTGAGGATAGAGCGTGGGATGGAAAGACACTCGCTTCTGTGATGCGTGGGTTTAGTAACTTCGATGGTCAAGTTGTAATGGCGAGCACTACACGTCCTGTTGGAAAGACACCCAAGGGCTGGACGATTGTTGAAATGGATAAGCTGATTGAGTCTTGGACAACGTCCGAAGTTGACGAGGAGGAGGCCCCAGTTGAGGACGCTCCGACTGTTAGCAAAACAAGTATCAATCATGCCAGCGGTGGGTTTAGGGTAACAACTCGAACAGCGATCATGCTCGAAACATTGGGTTACCGAACAGATGTTATTCAATCGATGTCTCGCGACACTGTCGCAGAGCTTATCAGACAGCAGATTCCGCCAGAGAATGTTTGTGTGACTGAGGACGGAGGCTTTTATATTCGTAAGGGCGGCAACGTCTTGCCCATGCCACCCGCACCAAAAGTATAGCCGACGTGAACTGTGAGCATTGCGGACAAAAAACGAGGGTAGTTGATTCTCGCAACGGTGATTCAACTGCCTCGTTTCGTGGACAAGGACTTATCCGTGAGCATGTGTCTTGGTACACAAGCGATTGGGTATGTCGTCAACGCAAGTGTTTGAGTTGCGGCCGTGTTTCGGTCACTGTTGAGATTTCAATCACTGACCTTAACAACGGCTGGCAACGAAAGACTTAGTGTTCTTCGACTGAGTATTTATTGATTGTACGGAAACTGAAGGATTTATTTGTGCCTTCAATTGTGATTAGCCGTGGAATCATACGGCTTCCGTATCCACCCTTTGGAGCTTCTGTGACCTGCTTGAGAGCCGCATTAAACGATGCGTCACCAACAAAATTGAGTCGAACCTCACCTGCGTTTGTAATCAAATGTAAGGTTCGATGTTTTGGTGGAGGCGGTGGAGGGGCTTCAGCCTTGGGCTTTGGCGCAGCCTTTGGTGCCGATTTCTTCGCGGCAGTTTTCTTTGGCGCAGTTTTTTTCGGGGCTGCCTTTTTCTTGGGTGCAGCCTTTGCCTTCGCTGGTTTTTTTGTCGGGGCCATGATCTCTCCGTTATCGGGTGAGCTTAGTATAACAGGATGTTGTGTCTTGGTGTTTGACACGATGCTTGGTGGCCCGATAGAGTTGTCTCGTCTGGTACTCATTCTTCCCATGAATGGTCCGGCTTTGGGTGGCATCGTCTGAGTCCTTCTCTCAGGCGGTGCTTTCTCGTCTTGATGTTTCGTAAATTATTTGACTTTTAAGGTGGTGAGCATGGAAAGTGATGGCTCAGCGACGGTAGATGAACCTCGCAGTGCAGCAAATGCTGAGCCCAGTGAAGAAACTAACAACAGTCATCGAGACATTTTGTCTCGATTGTTAGCGTCCCTTCAAGCTGGTGGTCGTGAAGAACAACGTGCGGCGTGGGCTGCAATACAAGATCCCGATGTGATGGCGGCTCTTGCCGATGGATGGCGAGCAAATGAAGCAGAGGTCAGTGCTGCGTTCTCAGTGATTGAAACTGTTCCGGGACAGGTGCAGAGAACACGCAACATGAGGTCGGCAGTCAGACGGTTGGCTGAAGAGCGTAGTCGTCGAGATGCAGATCGATTGATTGATCAGCTTGAAGAACAACTTGGTCAACCCCAAACGCTCGCGTCACTTTTGGGTGGTGGTGCGCCACCCCCATCTGTGCTGCCAATACAAACACTTGAGACACTTCACATGCCCCGTGGTTTCGACATGGATGTGTCAGGTGTCTACCGGCTATCAGCCTCGGTCGATGGTACTCTTAACCGCACGAGGATTGCTCCTGCTCCCATTTTTATAGCTGGTCGAACGGTCGATGTGCATTCGGGTGAGGCGAAGCGTCAGGTCATCTGGAGGGGTCCAAGCGGGTGGTGCTCACGGGTGATCGACCGCAGGACAATTCTTGACGCGTCAAAGATTATTCTTCTTACAAATCTTGAGGCACCGATCAATTCAAACACAACAGGTCAGATGGTTCAGTACCTCGCCGACTTCGAGGCTGATAACAGTCATCGGTTTCCGGTTGTACGGTCGGCGGCTCGTATGGGGTGGCAACCTGATGGTGGGTTTCTGTTGCCTGATGTGTTTTACGCTGTGAATGATGAGGCAAGCTCCAACTTTGCGCTTACCCCGCCAAGCGGGTTGGAGACACTTTCTTCT
>CESX01029198.1_pt1 | contig 14421 bp, 26 predicted proteins | sample 326941 | NCBI WGS metagenome assembly CESX01 (sample SAMEA2622357, study PRJEB7988) | marine metagenome | isolation source: saline water (ENVO:00002010), including
ATATGAGTACACAGTTTACAAATAGACAATGGCGTTTGCCTAACAATGAGAATAAAGACAAGCAGAGTAACTATTCTATGGACTTTGATGGTTCTAATGATAGAATACAATTTTCAAGCACACTTGTTTTTAGTGGGGAATTTAGTTTTAATTGGTGGATGAATCCAGTAACTTATGGAGGAAATGGTAGTACTTATATTTGGGGAAGGTGGGGTACTAATACAGATTTTTTAAAATTAAATAGCAATAGTTCTCTTACGCTTCAAATTGGTGGAACATCAAGGACTTTTACTAAAATTTCAGGCGGTAATACAATTGACTTAAATGTATGGAACCAAGTATGTTTCACAAGAGATTCATCAAATAATATTAAAGTGTATGTAAATGGTGATTTATTTTCAAGTTCTTCAGCATCCACTACATTAAGAGTGCAAACTTTAGGCAGAATAATAAGTAATAGTTTTGGTTATAAAGGCAAACTTGATAGTGTATCATTTTTCGATTACGCTCTTTCTTCAAGCCAAGTAACAACTCTTTATGGTTCAAGCTCTACTGGTATAGGTAACCCAATGAGTTTATCTCCAAAGCCAGTTGCTTACTATCCTTTAGGAGATCAAGATGCTTTTAATGGTTCTAATTATTTAGTGCCTAATAGTTCTCTTAAAGATTATGTTTTTGATTTTGATGGTAGTAATGATTATATAGGTTGTGGTGATAGTGATGATTTTAGTTTTGGTGATGATTCTAATGATTCACCTTTTAGTGTTTCTGCTTGGATAAAAGTAGGTGATACAGGCATAAATAGAATTGTTAATAAAGTTGGTGGAAGTGATGCAGAATGGTTGTTTTCAACTGGCACGGCAAATAGAACCCTTGTTTTAAATTTATATTCATCTGGAGCGACAACCTCAGGTCCAAATAGAGGTGTTGCTGGTTCTACTTCGCTTAATAATTATATAAATCAATGGGTACACGTAGCTTGCAGTTATGACGGAAGAGGCGATAATACTGCGTATGATGGTATGAAGTTATATTTAAATGGTCAACTTGAAACAACTACAAATCTTTCATCTGTAACTGATTATACTGCTATGGGAAATACAGTTGCACCACTAAGAATAGGTTCAGATATTTATTTCACTAATAATTATTTTAATGGCTCAATTTCAAATGTTCAAATATTTAACACAGAATTATCAGCAACTGGTACTAACTCAGTAGAAACTCTTTATAATAATGGTTCTCCACTTACTTCAATGACGGGATTTACTTCTTTAGTTGGTTGGTGGAAATTAGATGCTTCTGCTACTTATGATTCATCAACAACAACTTGGACTATCCCTGATGACAGTACAAACTCAAACGATGGCACAAGCTCAGGAATGACACAAGCTAATTTAGTACAAAGTGATTTAAGTTTTACAAGTGGTTACAGCCCTTATGCTTTATCTTTTGATTCTGCGAGTAGTGATAATATAATCGTAAACTCTAACACAGGATTAAATTTTGGAACAGGAGATTTTACTTATTCTTTATGGGGTAAAATAAACACTACCACAAGCAATCCAGCTTTTTATGGGGGTGGTTCAGGAAGTAATAACCCAGCAGCTAATAGTGGCTATTTATCTATAGGTGTTCACACTTCTCAACCTACTGGTTATGTTGGAGCTTCTCGTTGTTGGATAAGTGGTGAAGTTTTTAATGGTACTACAATAATTACAGATGATAATTGGCACAATATAGTTTTAACACGTACAAGTGGAGTTGTGCAAATATATGTAGATGGTAATATTGAAGTTATGAGAGACAGCAGTGGAAATGTAGTTTCAAACCCCGCTTCTTCAAATTCAATTACTAATACAAATGGTATTTCAATTGGTTCTTTTAGAACTAATGCAAATTATATTAATGGCTCTATGTCAAACGCATCAATCTGGAACACAGCTTTAACATCTGCACAAGCATCAGAAATTTATAATGAAGGAGTACCATCTAACCTAAACAACCATAGTGCCTATTCAAACTTAGTAAGCTGGTGGCAGTTAGGAAGTAATAGTTCTTTTAATACTAACTGGACTGTATTAGATGAAAAAGGTAGTAACAATGGAACATCAAGCAATATGGGAGAAGATGCTATAGTAGATGGTGTTGGTAGTTATGCCAATGGTTTAAGTTCTGGAATGGGTGGAGATGAAGTTGTAGGAGATGCTCCTTACAGTAGTAGTAATGCTCTTAGTGTGAATATGGATGTAGAAGATAGAGTTACAGATACACCAAGTTAAAATTTTAAAATAAAAAAAATGAATAATAGAAGTTATATAGTAATAGATTTAAGCGATACAGACAAAGTGCTTTTTTCTCAAGTAAATCAATCTTCTGCACAAAGTATGAGAAGAAACTTAGCAAATACTCAAGGTTTATTAAGCTATAGTGTTACACCAAGTTTTATTTCTGATGGTTCTGTAGTGCCTGTTGGGGATGTTATGAACCAAACAGAAGCCCTTGAATTATTAGCAACCTCTGCTTGGAGCGAGCCAATGACAGAAGAATGAACAATTTAAAAACAGTAAGAATGGAAGATCACTCAATTTTAATGATTGTTAGCACCTTAATTGGTGCTTTAGGCATTAAGGAAATATGGGGAATAGTAAAGCAAAAAATAGATATAAATGCTAAAAAAGATGAAAGAGAAGATGATGTTTATACAAAACAAATTGAAGTTCTTACTAACAAAATTACACAGCTTGAAACAAAGATTGAAGTTCTTATCGAAGAAAATATTCAACTAAGAGTAAAAGTTGTAAAGATGGAAGCACGATTAATTACAAGTGCTAAAAAAAAAGTAAATAGAAAAAATGCGAGAAATTAAAGAAATTCACATTCATTGTAGTGCTACAAGAAGCAATAGTATATCTGCAAGCACTATAAAAAGGTGGCATACATCAGAACCAAGAAACTGGAGTGATATTGGTTATCATTATGTAATTAACTCAGCTATTGAATTTGGTAGGCCAGTAGACAGAAAACCAGCAAGTGCAAGAGGACACAACGACCACGCAATTGCAATTTGTTATGTAGGTGGTTTGAATCCTGAAACTGGTAAAGCTGAAGATACAAGAACACCAAGACAAAAAGAATTATTAATTAAGTTAATTAAACAACTTAAAGCAAAATATCCAAAAGCTACTATACACGGGCATCGAGATTTATCACCAGATAAAAACAAAGATGGTAAAATTGATAAATGGGAATTTATGAAACAATGCCCTTGTTTTGATGCAGAGGTTGAATATTTAGAATTTCAGCCAAAAGGTTTTAAACCAAAAAGTGCTGCAGCACAAGAAGTTAAATCTAAAAAATCAAAAAAAGCAGATGGAAAAAAACAATCAAACTAACTTAGAGGACTTAATTAAGAAAATGAAAAACTTACCAGTACCTGAACGTACTTGTAATATTGATGATGATACTTGTGAAAGTTGTAGCGGATGAATAAATTAAAAGATACTAAAATAGGAAAGTTCTTAGCAGAAAAAGCGCCTGATGTTTTAGATGTTGCTGGTTCGTTATTGCCTGATGCTGGTTTATTAGGTGTAGTTAAAAACTTAATTGATAAAAAACCTGATTTAACACCTGAAGAAAAACAACAAATACACGAGCAATTAGTTGAATTATATAAGTTAGAAGTAGAAGATAGAAACTCAGCAAGACAACGTGAAGTTGAGATGATTAAAGCTGGTAGTGAAGATTGGATGATGAACTTCACAGGTATTATTGGTTTAGGTGGTTTTGTGTTATTGTTATTTGCAATAGTGTTTATAGAAGTACCAGTACATAATAAAGAACTAATGATACATACAACTGGAATCGTTGAAGGAATCGTGCTTTCTATCGTTGGATATTACTTTGGTTCAATAGCCAAAAAAAAATAGAGTATTAAAAATTTTTTATATATTTAACAAACTTGTTAAATGAAATCTCACAAAAAAAGGTGGAGAGATAAAGGTAATCCACGTTACCGCCTCAACTCAGACGAGGCACAAATTATAAACGATTATAGAAGGTTAAAACAAGAAGCAAAAGCTGAGGGTTTAAATCCTAATGATATTCATAGTGGTTGGATAAAGAACAAGAAAGCAAGTTTATATTTTAAAAATCCTAATTTCAAACAAAACGATTTAAAAGAGTTTAAGAAACAATTATTAAACGACCTTAAAGAATACTCACCAAACTTTAATAAAGTTGTAAAACCTAAGATAAAGGATGGACATTGTCTTTTAATATCACCAGCAGATATACATATCGGTAAATTATGCAAATCTTTTGTAAGTGGTGAAGAGTATAATAAACAAATAGCAGTACAACGAACATTAGAAGCTATTGATGGTATATTACAAAAAAGTAACGGATTTAATATAGATAAATTAATACTATGTATAGGTAATGATGTAATGCACATTGATACGCCAAGTGGTGGTAAAACTACAAAAGGAACTGTTCAAGATGTTGATGGTATGTTTTTTGAGCATTTTCATATAGCTAAAAGATTATATATTAATATTATAGAAACATTAGTTAGTTTCTATCCAGATTTGCACGTTGTTTATAATAGTAGTAACCACGATTACTTAACTGGCTTTTGCTTGGCTGATACTATTGCAACATACTTTAGAAATAGTAAGAACATAACTTTTGATATTAGTTTACAGCATAGAAAGTATTATACTTATTATGATAACCTAATTGGTAGTACACACGGAGATGGCGCTAAATGGGATTTATTGCCTTTATTAATGGCAGATGAATGTAAAGAATGGAGTGAAACAAAGTATAGATATATGTTTGCACATCACGTTCACCACAAAGTAAGTAAAGATTTAATCGGTTGCAGTTTAGAAAGTTTAAGAAGTCCATCACCAGCAGATTCTTGGCATCATAAAATGGGGTATACTTCTTCTAACAACCAAGCAATAGAGGGTTTTATCTTTTCTAAATACAATGGCCAAGTAGCCAGAATTACACATTTATTTTAAGGGGTAGAATAATTTTTTTAGAAAAAAAGTTATAAAATATTTTTTTGTTTATAATTATATTTATATATTTGTTTTATAAACTTAAAAAAAACAATTATGATAATCACACTAACAGAAACAGAATTTATAAATAGATTTTTAGAAATAAGACCAAACAACTTTTCAGTTGAAGGCTTAAGGGCTTTATACCAATACTTTGAAGAAGTTGATGAGGGAATTGAATTTGACCCTATAGCTATATGCGCAGAATACACAGAGTACTCAACGCTTAGAGAGTTATTAGATGAATACGGTGGAGATTTTAATTACATAAAAGATATACACGATTTATCTGATTATACATCCGTTATTCCTGTTGACGATTTTTCATTTATAATAGCAGACTTTTAATTATGGAAGAGAAAAAACACATATACGTTCACGAAACGCATACTTTATATGAATCACACGGAGAACTATATATAGAATGTGAACAAGGAACAATAGTTTGGAACTTAGAAAAATTATATAATGATTTGCCACATATGTTATCTTATTGTATAGAAGAACATAAAAAAAAGCAAAAAAGAATAAAAAAAGAAATAGAAGAAATAATTAAAAAAAAATAATTATATTTATAAACAAATAAAAAAAACAAACAATTATGAGTAGACAAATATCATACACAACAAGAACCTTTTACGTACCAGCAGAGAAAATAGAAACGCTGGTTAAGTTTCAAGGCAAATGCAAAGAGAATGGGCATAAATCTTATTCTGAAGTATTACTAAAATTAATGGAACAATACAATGAATTATGATACATTATCCGCATCCACATAACGAACAGCACCACAATGAGAACATTAATCATTGGTGGGCTTATGAAACTAACAGATACTTACAAGATAGATTACGCAACTTAGTTATTAGAGCTAATTGGAACAAACGTATTATCTGTAGAATACACCTAACAAACAATGATTTAGAAATACATAGACACAGGTTTGAAGGGTTTATTTCACAATTAGAAAACATTGAAAAGCAATTAAAAACAATTGCTATGCAATACAACGAACAAAGAATGAAACAATTAAAAACTATATTTACAAAAATTAAAAACTATGAAAATTAAAGAATTAGCACAAAAATATAATTTATCCAAAGATGACTTTTGGGAATTAAAAAGAGGTACACGTTCAATGTGGATTATTACACACGATGCTTGTGAAAAGATAGCAGCAAAAGAAAACATACAATTTGGCGCACCTACTATATACAGAGATAGCAATAAAGATGTTGCTATAGTAGGAGATGCTAAACGTGGTAATAAAATCATTTGGAGTACTGGTGAAGCATCACCAAACAACTGTAAAGCTCCTTATCCTTTTGCAATGGCTGAGAAACGTTTAAAAGATAGGTTAGTATTAAAATTAATTAACGCTTACGAATATGGTATTTATTCAGATTCTGAAGCTGATAGTTTTAAAAAATAAATACAACTATATATTATGAAAAAGAATCGCTTGAGTTACTCGGCTTTATGCCAGTTTAAGAAATCTCCTAACCACTTATTAGCATATTGGAACAAAGAACTAAAAACTACTGATGCAATGCAGTTTGGTAGTTTAATTCACAAAATGATATTAGAACCTGAATCTTTTTATTATGATTTTGCTGTTTTTGGCGGGGCAAGAAGAGCTGGTAGACAATGGTTAGAATTTAAAGAAGAAAACGAAGGTAAAACACTAATTAAACAACAAGAATTAGATGATGCAAACAATATAATTAACAATGCTATGTTACACCCAGTATTAACTGAAATGGTGCAAAATAAAATAGAATCTGAAGTTAAATTAGAATGGCAACATAAAGATGTTAATTTTAAGGGCTTTGCAGACCTTTTAACAACGTTTAATGGTAGAAAGTGTATTGTAGATATAAAAACTACTAATGATGCTGGAAAACGCTTTGAACGCGATTTATACTATAATGATTATAAAATGCAGTTGGCAATGTATCAAGACCAATACGATAAAGATACAGATGCTTATATTGTAGCAATAGAAACTACAACACCATTTAATGTTCAAGTATATAAATTAGATGATAGTTTATTATTTAAAGGTTGGATGGATTACGATTATTATACAGATAAATTTAAAGAGTGGAACGGAGAACCTCAGGGTTACTCAAGTGATGTTGTAGAAGTAAAAACACAAACAGAAGAAATAGTATAAATGATTAAAAAAGAATGGCATTGGATGTCAGATTATAAACAAAAACAAATAACAATGAGTAAAAAAGAAGAAACAATATATTGTGGTAGTGGTAAAGTTATGAATCCAAAATGGCTTAAAGTAACTATTAATCCAAGTAAATTAGCTGATTACATACAAGAGTATAATGGTAACAAGTTTATTAAACTAAATATTAATTTAAAAGATGAACCAGACCAATATGGTAAAAATGTAAGTATTAGTGTAGATACTTGGAAACCAGATGCAGAAGCACCTAAAGCTGAGGTAAGTAATACTTCAAACGATTTACCCTTTTAAGTATTATGAAACAATCAAAAATCTTAACCGCATTGGGTTTGAGTTCGTTGGATATACAAAATATGTTGATGAACGGACAAACGATGCCAGAGATAGCAAAGAAGTATAAGATAACTTATATTTCATTAGTACAGGCATATAAAATCCAAAAGAAAGATTTTAAGTATATTGATTATATACAACCAAAAGAAGAAGTGAAGGATATTAAAAAAGTATCCTTCGCTTTTGATAAACTATATACAGAAGAATCACTTAACGAAGAAGAGCTACTTGCTTACTATAAGTATGAAGCTAAAAACAAAGCATATTATGAATAAAGAAATCGCAAAAGAATTAAATGATAAAGCTAATTACATAGCAGAATTATATTCAAAAAAAGATAGAGAAGGTAATTATAATAATGAAAATTTCAAAGTAAAAGAGGCAATACCAACCTCTGACCATACAGCAACTGTTATAATGGAAAAGAACACAGGAAAGTTAGCTGCTTATTTTTTTTATTATATTAATCGCGGAAAAAGCAAAGGTTGGAAATATTTTGTGCCAACTGATTCACATATTACTGGTATGAGAGCTTTTGAATATTATAAATTACAATGCGAAAGAACAAACTATAAACACAATTTTTAATCAAATCAAATTATGAAAGAATTACCATACTTTAAATTTTATCCTAACCAATGGATTACTGGCTCAATATCATTTATGGACTTAGATGTTCAAGGTGCATTTATGAAAGTTTGCTGCTACTACTGGAGCAAAGAATGTAACGTAACAAGAAAACAAATTAAAACATTAATACCTAAACAATGGAGTGCTTTAGTAGATGCTGAGTTATTTAAGATAGAAGAAGAAACTATTAGCATTAAATGGTTAGATGAACAATACCAGCAACGTTTAGTAGAACACAAGCGAAATGTTAGCAACGGAAAGAAGGGGGGCTTAAGCAGGGCTAAAGCATTAAGAAAAGATAAGATAAGAAAAGATAATAAAGACCCTTATTTAACTACAAATTTTATAAGATGATAGTTAATAAAGAAGATAACTTAAAATACTTATATGCTTTTAAAGAAGGTAAAATTAAACGTGGTTTAGAAATCGGTAACGAGTTAGATAAGTGGTATGTTCACAAACGTGGTTCGTTTACAGTTATTGTTGGATTAGATAATGTTGGTAAAACTAATTTTATGTTATGGTACTTTTTATGCTTAAGTATTAAACACAATGTTAAATGGTGTATATGGAGTGGAGAAAATAGCTCAGGACAATTAACAAGAGATTTAATACAAATGTATGCACAATGTAAATTAACTAAATTAACTAAACCACAAATAGATAAATACAATAATAAAATTTCAGAGTGGTTTACTTTTGTTAGTAATAAAAAAATGTATAACCATAAAGATTTATTAAAGTTATTTAAAGAAAGTAATTGTGATGCTTGCGCAATTGACCCATTCACAGGATTAAACCACGATAGAAGAGTTAATCAATATGAGCGTAACTATTTGATTTGCAATGATATAAGAGAGTTTTGTAATACAACTGGTAAATCAATATATTTAATGACTCATCCAATGACTGAATCAGCAAGAAGAGTATATCCACCAAATCACGAATACGCTGGTTATATCCAACCACCAAGAAAATCTGATGTTGAGGGTGGACAAGTATTTGCTAATAGATGTGATTCATTTCTTTCAATACATAGATTTATTAATTCACCTGAAAGCTGGATGCTAACACAAGTAAGAGTAGAAAAAATTAAAGACAAAGAAACAGGGGGAACACCAACCCTTGACCAACCATTATGTTTTGATTACAATAGTGGTTTAGGATTTACAATTGGTGGTAATAACGTATTAAAACAAAAAAAATGAGATACACATATGAAGACATAGAAAAGTTTTTAGAGTTTAAAACTTGGACTAACAAAGATAAAATAGATAAATTACTTGAAATAGATTGTAGTTTATACGCGCACTTAGGTACTGATTCTACTAAAGCAGAGAAAGAAGAAGTTAAAAGAAAAAGCATAGATATATACAGAACTATAAAAACTTTAGATAAAAAACTTGGTGATGAATTACTTTACTCAGAAGATTTAAAACAATGACGGATTTAGATTATACAATTACAAAGAACAAATTAGAAATATTGCTTTTAAAGGCACAAGAAGGTTTAAAAGTAGGCAAAGCAACACAATCTAAATTGGAGGCGGTAGAAACGCTGCAAGATAGTTTAAAATGTATGTTAGAGCTGAGGTTAATGGTTGATGAAATGAAAAACAAACAAACATTATTAACAATGCAAAATGTAAAAGCATATAAAGAAACTGCACAACTAAAGAAAAAATTTAATACATTTAAAAAATGAAAACTATATTATTAATGTTAATCACATCACACATTACCAGTTTTATCTCTGGTGCTTTAATTGTCGTGATAATAAAAAGATATTTTGAAAAGTAAAAAGAGAACATTAAATGAATACAGACAAACGAAGGACTCTCACTACTGCAGCGTTGATTCTCCTATTGAGTACAACATTGCTTTTTTGTGTAGAGTATATACTAATGATGCAGAGCTTGGAGCAGTAATTAGAAAACATTTTCAAAAGATATGAGTATTAATGCAAATCAGAAAGGTAAAAGATTTGAGCTTCGAATTGCAAAAGATTTAGCTAAGAAGTTTGATACTAATATAAGAAGAACACCAAACTCAGGCGGCCTTAGTATTAAAGGAGATATTTTAACCACAAGTGGCATACTATCTGAGTATAGTTGGGAATGTAAGAACCAAGAGAAACTTAATATATGGAAAGCATTAAAACAAAGTAAAGGAGATGCAAGAGGCACACTAAAAACACCTTTAGTTGTATTTACTAAAAACTTTGAAGATGATTACATTGCTTTAAAATACGATGATTTTGTAAATATACTTCTTGAATTAGATGAGCACAGAAGTAAATAATATATTGCACCTATTAGTAAGAGATGAAGATACTTGGCTAAGTATGGCTGAGGAAATAACCAGCAATAGTAAAATACCAGCAAAAGATTTATTACACGACTTTTATATTGCTTTACATAGTAAAATAGATAGTGGTAAAGTAAAAATTAATGATATTCTATATAACGATTCTTTGAATAAAGCGTTTATATATAAGATGATGCATAATATCTTTATTGATACAATAAGAACTGACAAAGATTTACTAATTGATAAAGACCTAAAAAACATTATAGAAGCAGACAACACAAAGTATGTAGATATAGAAAAAGTAGTAGATGATATAGTAAACGAATTCTATTGGTTTGATAGAAAGTTATTTAACTTATATAGAAAGAAATTCCACAGCATAAGAAAACTATCTGCAGCAACCAATATATCTCACGTAGTTGTATGGAGAACTATAAACAATTGTATTAAAGAAATTAAAAAAAAAATTAATGAAGAGTAAAGGACTTGGCGATACAGTAGAAAAGATAACAAAAGCCACAGGCATAAAACAAGCTACTGATTGGATATTTGATAAACTTGGTAAAGATTGCGGATGTGATGCAAGAAAAGAAAAATTAAATAAATTATTTCCATACAAAGTAGAATGCCTTAACGAAGAAGAATATATATACCTAAAAGGATTTTTTAGCATTAATAAAAACATTGTAAACAACATAGAACAAAAAGAACTATTAACAATACACAATAGAGTATTTAACACCAACAAAAAAGCATCCAGTTGTGGTAGTTGCGTTAAAGGTTTAGTAGATACTATGAGAAGATTATATAACGAATATGAATATGACAGAGAAAATAAAAGCAATTGAAAGAAAACTATTAAAATTTTTTAAAGATGAAAACACAGAAAGTAAAAATATCGCAAGTAAAAAGAAATCCAGAGAACCCAAGATTAATAAAGGATAATAAATTTCATAAGTTAGTAAAGTCAATAAAAGAGTTTCCTGAGATGTTGGAAATAAGACCAATTGTTGTTAATGATGATATGGTTGTTCTTGGTGGTAATATGCGTTTAAAGGCGTGTCAAGAAGCTGGTTTAAAAGAAGTATCAATAATACAAGCAAGTGAATTAACAGCGAAACAACAGCGAGAATTTATAGTTAAGGATAATGTTGGTTTTGGTGAATGGGACTGGGATATGGTTGCAAATGAATGGGATTCTGAGCAGCTTGAAGATTGGGGTTTAGATTTGCCAGTTTTTCAAGATAATTTAAGCAACACAGATGATTATAAAGGTTCAAACCCTGAATTAGAATTAGATAATTTTATGAATGCAGAAATTAAAAGATTGTATTTAGTTTATGATTCTGAAACATTTGAAAAAGTTGTTGATTGGTTTAATAAAAAAATTAAAGATTTAGGCCTTGAAAATTATTCAGAATTAATATTAAAACTTATTGAAATTGAAAAAAATTGAATTAATAAAAATTAAAGATTGTAAAGATTTGTTAAAGACAACTCCAAAAAAGGAGCATTTTAACAATGTAATAAATCAAGATTGCGTATTCACAAAAAATGGAAAACCAGTAGGTGTATATATAAAAATTAAAAATAAAAAATTATTACCAATTAGAAAGGCAGCAATATCAACTAAATTGTCTAAAAGCTCAAGAACAAGAGGATTGCCAACTCAAAGCAGCATTTTTGGTTCTTTGCCAAGAATTGCAAGGCGAAATGATTTTTGTAGATTTAGTTCTCATACAAAAAAAGAAAAAGAAAACACAAGCATAGTTTTTACTTTTATGTCTGATTTAATTGATATATATAAAAAATATTTACCTGAACAATATAAAAGAGATATTAATATAATTAAGGAAAATGTAGTTGATGATTATGCAATAAATAAAAATTCTCCTTTTTTGACTTGTAATATAAATGTAAATCACGCTATTAAATATCATAAAGATGCAGGGAATTTTAAAAAAAATCTTTCAAACGTTCTTATATTAAGAGATGGAATTATTGGAGGCGAATTAGTTTTTCCAGAATATGGATTTGCTCTTTCTCAAGAGGATGGGTATTTAGCAATATTTGATGGGCAAACAGAAATCCACGGAGTAATGCCAATATATCAAATAAAAGAAAAACCTTATAGAGCATCAATAGTTTATTATTCGCTTGAACAAATGAAGCATTGCTACCCTTATAAAATGGAAGTAGAAAGATTGCAAAAAGCATCAACTGAAAGAGCTATTAAAAGAGCTAAAAATATAAATCCAATAAAATAAAATGGCAAACAAACAAAACATAAAGAAACACGAATTTAAAAAAGGTCAATCTGGAAACCCTAAAGGAAGACCAAAAGGTTCAAAGAATAGAAGTACAATTGCAAGAAGATGGTTAGAAGCTACAAGAAAAGGGAAAAACCCTATTACTGGTGAAGATGAGGTTTTAACGCAAGAAGATGTAATCACATTAGCTTTAATAAGAAAAGCTATGGATGGAGATGTTGCAGCATATAAAGCATTAATGGATTCAGGGTACGGAACAGCAAAAGACACTATTGATTTAAGAACTGAGAATGTAGGTTTTGACTTTGATGAAATGATGAGGAAACTAAGCAATAATGCTAAATCCTAAATTTAATATATTTCCTAACGACACAAGGTATTATTTATTAACTGGCGGAAGAGGTTCAGGTAAGTCATTTGCAGTTGCTCTAAACACTTTAATTTTATCATTAGACAATAAATGTCAACATAAGATACTATTTACAAGGTACACTCTTAAATCAGCATCTATTTCTATAATACCAGAATTTAAAGAAAAGATTGAGTTAATGGGTTGGGAAAGTTTTTTCCATATTACCAGCAACGAAATTACTAACTTATTAACCGGAAGCAAGATTTTATTTAGAGGTATAAGAACAAGCTCAGGAGACCAGACAGCAAACCTTAAATCACTACAAGGTATAACAACTTGGATAATAGATGAAGCCGAAGAAATGGTTGATGAGGATATATTTGACAAGATAGATTTTTCAGTTAGGCAAAAGGGAGCAAAGAATAGGGTTGTGATAGTAATGAACCCCTCAACTAAAGAACATTGGATTTATCAAAGGTTTTATGAGAATGCTGGTGTACAAGCTGGTTACTCTGGAATTAAAGGCGAAACAACTTATTGCCATTCCACATACTTAGATAATATAGAACATCTTTCAGAAAGTTATTTAAATAGAATTAAAGAAATGAAAGAACGCAGGCCTCAAAGGTATAAAAACACTATTGAGGGAGCTTGGTTAGAAAAAGCTGAAGGGGTTATATTTAGTAACTGGAGTTTAGGCGAATTTAAAGAAGTTGGTAAAGTTGTATTTGGTCAAGATTATGGGTTTAGTAATGACCCCTCAACATTAGTTAAAACAAGCATAGATAAAGAGAATAAAGTTATCTATATACAACTATGTTTCTATCAAACTAAATTAACTACAAGTGAGATATTACAACTTAATAAGAAGTTTGCAGCAGATAATTTAATAGTAGGTGATTCAGCAGAACCAAGATTAATAACAGAACTTAGCAGAGATTGTAATGTAGCGCCAGCTATTAAAGGACAAGGTAGTATAACATTTGGCATTAGCTTATTACAAGATTATGATTTAGTAATAACTGAAGATAGCACAGAATTAATTAAAGAGTTAAATAACTATTGTTGGTTAGAAAAGAAATCACAAACACCAGTTGATAATTTTAACCACGCTATTGATGCGCTGAGGTATGCAGTTAGCTACCAATTACAGAATCCAAACTTAGGAGAATATCACATTTATTAAAAAAATTTACAGAGGTAGAACAAAAAAAATTAAAAAAAGTTGTAAAATAATTTGGTAGTTATAAAT
>CESX01011048.1_pt1 | contig 14407 bp, 8 predicted proteins | sample 326941 | NCBI WGS metagenome assembly CESX01 (sample SAMEA2622357, study PRJEB7988) | marine metagenome | isolation source: saline water (ENVO:00002010), including
CGAAGACGAGTTGCCGCAGGAACAAACTTACCTGGATGATTTGTATCATCGTGGCTCAGAACATGCCCACTATGACTACAAAGATGCCCGCAATCGATTTAAACCTTTGTAACTCTTCACAAGGTAAGCCTTGCATATTTGAAAACCTCTGGAAAATGGAAAGTGAACTTACGTTATACCCAAACTACTTGGTGTTGCAGCTAGGCGGCAAGTGAGTGAGTCCCCATGAGCATAGATCTTCTATGTGATTGGGGTGAGCGAATGCAGGTAACACCGCTGCGGCTGCAAGTAGGAAGGGTATATAACCAACAAGAGGAATCTTTCCATGTACCAAGACACCTACATTGAATACTGGGGCGAAATCTTCGTCTCTGCCCGCATCATTGAATTTGGCATCACGTTCGAGCGCTTTCTAAAAGATCCATGGAAGCATTTGATGTCCTGTGGCCAAGAATCTGCACCGGACGCGATTGCTGAAGGGATGCTGCCATTGCTACCAGCCCAGGCAGAAGTTGCCAGGCGTGTTCGAGAGAGTGAGCAACGAGCCCTGATCTCTACAGAGTCGGACAAAGGGGTATCGCATCGCGGTAACATCGTGGTGCCACTGGTTCGGGTAGCGCATTGATAGCGGCTATCAGCATTGGCACAAAACAAGGTCTTCACGCTCATGACTCAGCGGCAATTGTAATCCAGATCAAAAAGTTGCCGCTTAGTCTTCCCTACAAAATAATTTGTGATAGGATGATACCTAATAAAATTAATTAGGTTGAAGCCTATTCAGTGTTTTATGGCCATCTGTTCAGCTTCAACCGGTAGAGATTGATTAGCCATTGCGGATGAATAGCAGCTTTATGCCATGCCGTTCAATGTGATTACGTGATGTCTGACCGAACTTTATAAACAGAGTTTTAAGAATCTGGTTGAATTGGATAAACAAGACGCATGACAAATGATGGTCTGAAAAAAACGGTAGTGGCGAAGCCAGATAGGCTTTCGCAGATAGCGCAGTTGCCGCAAGCAACCAGGGATCGCATTGCCCATATCGATTTCACCTTGTTGTTTAAGGGAGAAGCGGTACGGGCAGACTTAGTAGATCGGTTCAGCATTGCCGCCGCACAAGCAACGAAAGACTTCACAATGTACCGAGAGCTTGCACCAGGCAACATTGAGTATGACCAAAAGCTCAAGTTGCATAAGCGCGGTGAAGCTTTTGAGCCCTTGTTCGACTATGACGTTGTGAGAACATTGGCAACTATTAGCCAAGGGTACGGTGATGGCTTCACTGGCAAGGTAAAACCACCCCTTGCTTGTGAAGCGCCTTATCACCTCAACAAGCCGAGTTTATCGATAGTGGCGAAAGTCACCGAGGCCATACACAAAGGCAAAGCCTTGCGTATCACCTATGTATCGTTATCGAGCGGTGAAACCACGCGTGAAATTGTACCGCATACGCTGGTGGACAATGGCCTGCGTTGGCATGTTCGTGGTTTTGACCGCAAGCATAGCGAGTTCCGTGACTTTGTACTGACCCGCATTAAAGCAGCGGTTGTGATTGAGGATTCGACGTTGTCTGAAACGGAGCTCGAAACCCAAGACCGGCAATGGAATCGCTTTGTAGAGCTAGAGTTAGTGCCGCATCCTCGTATTGAGCACAGCGAAGCGATAGAGTTGGACTATGGCATGAAATGTGGCGTTTTAAAGATTGAGATTAGAGCGGCAACGGCAGGCTATTTACTCAGACAATGGAATGTGGATTGTTCTTCCAACGCCACACTAAAAGATGGTGGAGCTCAATTGCATTTAAAGAACAGAGCAACACTTTATGGAGTTAAAAACATCATGCTAGCTCCAGGGATTGAAAAAGAACTTGGTAACTAATGCACAAAAACGAACTTGGCGCAGGGAATAAATTTTGATGAAAATAATCGATAACCTTAACAACCTATTAGGTGACGAGCTTCAACAGACGCTGACACCGAATACAAAGTTAAAGATTGCTGCGTCTTGCTTTTCTATTTATGCGTATGAGGCTCTCAAAAAGGAGTTAGCGAAGATAGACTCACTTGAGTTCATCTTCACATCACCTACTTTTGTCGCAGATGAAGTTACCGATAAACTCAAAAAAGAAAAACGAGAGTTCTTTATTCCCAAAGCAGGGCGTGAACGCAGCCTTTACGGAACTGACTTTGAAATACAGTTAAAGAACAAGCTCACTCAAAAGGCGATCGCCAAAGAGTGTGCAAACTGGATCAGAAAGAAAGCGACATTCAAATCAAACAAAACTGATTCTCCAATGCAGTCGTTTGTTGTGGCGGAAGCACCTAGACAGCAAACAGAGACAATGAGTGCAGTTTTTGCTCCGGTTAGCGGGTTTACGGCGGTTGATCTAGGGTATCAGCGAGGAAACGCTATTTCGAATTTTGTGCAAAAAATCGATGAGCCAAATTTCACAGCGCAGTACTTACAGTTATTCGACCAAATTTGGAAAGACCCTGCGAAGCTTCAAGATGTTACTAAAACAATTTGCGAGCATATAGAGTCTGTCTACCAGGAAAACTCGCCTGAAAAAGTCTATTTCATTATTTTGTATAACATTTTTAATGAATTCCTTGATGATATTACAGAGGATGTATTACCAAATGATCGAACCGGCTATCAGGACACCTTGATTTGGAACAAGTTATTTAACTATCAAAAAGATGCTGCGACCGGGATCATCAATAAGTTAGAGACCTATAACGGCTGCATTCTGGCTGATAGTGTTGGTCTTGGTAAAACATTTACAGCGTTAGCTGTCATCAAGTATTACGAGCTCAGAAACAAATCAGTGCTGCTTCTATGTCCGAAAAAGTTAGCGGATAACTGGCTCAACTTTAATCGAAACCTAAAAACAAATATCTTTGCTAAAGACCGTTTTAGTTACGATGTTTTGTGTCACACAGATTTGAGCCGAACCTCTGGCGAATCCTTCGGTACTCCGTTGAATAGAATCAACTGGGGTAACTATGACCTGGTCGTCATTGATGAGTCGCATAACTTTAGAAATAACGATGCAGTGAAAGATCGAGAAACTCGATATCAGAAACTGATGAATAAAGTTATTCGCGCTGGCGTGAAAACCAAAGTCCTGATGCTATCAGCTACACCAGTGAATAACAGATTTACTGACCTAAGAAACCAGCTTGCGCTAGCTTATGAAGGTGAGTCGAGCAATCTCACAAAGCATCTTAAAACCACAAAAAGCGTAGAGCAGATATTCAACCAAGCACAAGCTGCATTTAACGCTTGGTCCAAACTAGATCCAGAGACACGAACAGCTAAAGCCATACTCGATGCCTTGGATTTTGACTTTTTTGAACTGCTTGATAGCGTCACTATCGCTCGCTCACGAAAGCACATCACAACTTTCTATGACACAACAGATATTGGCCATTTCCCAGAACGTAACAAGCCAATCTCGTTTCATTGTCCGCTTACTACTCGTTCGGATGTAGTTAGCCTGAATGAGATCTTTGAACAGCTTAAGCTACTCAAACTATCTGTTTATGCGCCAGTGAGTTATATCCTCCCGAGTAGATTGAAGAAATATGAGGAGATGTATGACACGGAAGTTGAAGGCGGAAAAGGTAAGTTAAAGCAAAGCGACCGTGAAAAAAGTTTGGTTGCATTGATGACAACGAACCTCCTAAAGCGTCTTGAGAGCTCCGTATACTCGTTCAGAAGCACCTTGCAATCTCTCCATGATAACCATGTTCGTGTTCTAGGTATTATCGACGAATTCTATAAGCGAGACGGGCAAACCGAAGTGAGCAGTCTCGTTGAAGCGCTAGAGTCTATTGAAGCAGATGAAGACGATATGCCTTCTTATCACGATATGGAAATCGGTAACAAAATCAAAATTAAGCTAATGGATATGGATCTTCCATCCTGGCAGCAGGATTTAGATGGCGATTTGGAGCTGATCAAAGGGTTACTAGATTCTGTTAGCAAAATTAAGCCAGAAGAAGATGCTAAGTTGCAGCATCTGAAATCACATATTGCTGCAAAAATAAATAATCCGATAAATCCTGGAAACAGGAAAATCATCGTGTTCACGGCGTTTGCTGACACCGCTCAGTATCTGTACGAGCAGTTGTCACCTGTGATGTTAAGCGAGCATAGAATCCATACTGCGATGATCACTGGTGGTGCCAGTTTACCTAAGACCACCTTAAAAACCGGACGAAAAGGTTACGACACACAAGAAGTGCTCACCTTGTTTTCTCCAGTTTCCAAGTCGAAAGCCAGTGTATTACCTGACGAACCCGCTGAAATCGATTTGTTGATTGCTACAGACTGTATCTCTGAAGGGCAGAACTTACAGGATTGCGATTACTTAATTAACTTTGATATTCATTGGAATCCAGTTCGGATTGTTCAGCGCTTTGGGCGTGTTGACCGTATTGGCTCGCCGAATAAATGTATTCAGTTAGTTAACTACTGGCCTGATATATCGCTGGATGAGTACATCAACTTAAAAGAACGTGTTGAAAGTCGAATGACGATTGTTGACGTAACAGCGACCGGTGATGACAACGTTCTAAGTAGTCAAGCGAATGATGTGTCGTACCGTAAAGAGCAGTTAAAGAAACTACAAGAAGAAGTCATCGAGCTTGAAGATTTAAAAACGGGGGTTTCTATCACCGATCTAGGTCTAAACGAATTTCGAATGGACCTGCTAAATCTAATGAAACTCTACGGCGAACCAAGAAATGCACCAAGCGGCATGCATGCGGTGGTTGAGGCTAAGCCAGAATTAGGGTTATTGCCTGGCGTGGTGTTTGCGCTGAAAAACGTTAATAACAGTATCGATAGAGATCTGCAAAACAGGCTCCACCCTTATTACCTTGTCTATGTATCGAATGAAGGTGACATCGTCGCTAATCATTTTGAGGTAAAGAGACTATTAGATTTAATCCGAAGTAGCTGTAAAGGTCAAACAGCACCGCTCAGTGAGATTTGTGCTTTATTTAATCGCTTAACGCAAGACGGTCGAGATATGCAGCGTTACTCTCACCTTCTGACAGATGCCATAAAAAGCATGGTTGAAGTTAAGGAAGAAAAAGATATTGATAGTTTGTTTAGCGGTGGCGCTACCTCAGCTTTAGTGAATACATTTGCCGAGCTGGATGACTTTGAATTGCTAGCTTTTATTGTGATTCAGCAAAAGCAGTTCATTGATAACAGTGCTCAGGATGAGGTTAGCTAGTCTATGAACTCACCTTGGATATTTCCTGACAAAGCAAAGTTCGGTCGAGTCGTACCGAAGAACAAAATATACGAACACAGTGCGGCAAGCGCTGGGTTGAAGTCACTTTTTGTACAGCAAGTTGATCAAATCCTTTGGGCTTACAAGCTATCACCTAACACACTGAATATTCCTCACACTAGTGAGATCAGTGAAATACAGGTTATCAGTGTGAAGCTTAAAGGCGACGAAGTAGACAATAGCGTACTAAAAGCGATTGATTTGGCCATACCTTTTCCCATTTTGTTTGAGGTATGGGGGGCTAGTGGTGAACAAGGCCACTATGCCGCTTGCTATAAGCGTAAGGCAGAAAATGATCAGTCCAAATGGGTTTGTAGCCACTATCTACACTCAGAAATATTCAATTCCGGTGAAGCATTAACAGTGAATTCAGAAGTTTTGGGTTTGCCTACAGCAATCGATATGGAGGAGCTGTATCAAAAGCTTCTTGCTCGCTTGTTACCCATACCCAAACGAACCGCTGAGAGTATAGAAGAGGCTATTCAACGCCTGGAGGCAATTCATGCATTGGAAAAGCAAATCGCGCAGTATAGAAAAAAGGTTCATGCTGAGAAACAGTTTAACCGAAAGGTTGAGCTCAATAAGCAGCTAAAGAATTTAAAATGTGAGATTGAAAAACTGCTCGCATAAAGAATACACAAATAGAGAATTTTAATCAGATAAATAGTGCCACATGCTTTTAATATAAGGCATCACGCAAAAGGTAAAAGACATGGATAAATTAAAGATGCATAGCCCCGATATGACGCAGCAAAACATAGCAAAAATTCAGGCGTTGTTTCCGAACTGCGTGACGGAGTCAATAGGGGTTGACGGAGAGCTAAAGCTAGCCATTGACTTTGACCAGCTTAAACAAGAACTCTCTGATTCCTTGCTTGAAGGAGATAGGGAACGATACCACCTCAATTGGCCGGGGAAAAGACAATCAATTGTATTGGCGAATTCACCAATAACTAAAACCCTAAGGCCTGATCTATCAAAAAGTGTCGACTTTGATAGTACAAGCAATATTTTCATTGAAGGTGATAACCTTGAGGCTATTAAATTACTACAAGATAGCTATCTTGGTAAGGTAAAAATGATTTTCATTGACCCGCCTTATAACACAGGCAAAGACTTTATTTACTCCGACAAGTTTAATAAAAGTTCAGAAGAATATTTCAGAGAATCTATGCAGGTCGACGAATTCGAGAACAAAATGGTATCGAATACTGAAACTAACGGACGATTCCATTCTGATTGGTTGAGCATGATGTACCCACGTTTGAAGTTATCAAGAAACTTTCTAACAGAGGACGGAGTTATCGTTGTTCATATTGATGAGAATGAATACCCAAACTTGGAAAAGATTCTTTCTGAAATTTTTGGTGAAGAAAATAATTTAGGCACAATTGTTTGGGACAAAAGAAACCCTAAAGGTGATGCAACAGGTGTTGCTCAGCAACACGAGTTGATTTCTATATACTGTAAGAATAGGGACTATTTTAAGGAAAATGTGGAATTTAAAAGGCCAAAAGAAAACGCTTCAAAAATTATTGATAAAGCTTCTGAGTTGATACAGAGAAATTCCGGTGTAGTAGACGATAAAATTAGAACTGAATTTAAAAAATGGATTTCTAAATCTCCCTTCTCTGGTGGTGAAAAAGCTTATTCGTTTATTGATGACGAAGGAAGAGTGTATAGGACTGTCTCCATGGCATGGCCCAATAAAAAGAAAGCGCCAGATGACTATTTTATTCCTCTAGTACACCCTGAAACTAAAAAGGAATGTCCAGTTCCTGAAAGAGGTTGGAGAAATCCCCCTGCAACAATGAAAAAATTGCTTGATGCAGGATTAATTGTTTTTGGAAAGGACGAAGCTACACAGCCAACAAGAAAATATTTATTAAGCGAGAACATGTATGAAAATGTTCCTTCTTTACTCTATTTTGCAGGTAGTGATGATTCGTTACTTTCATCTATGGGTATTCCATTCGACACTCCAAAATCAGTTGAAGTTACAAAGAGGGTTATAGAATCAGTTTGTAATGGTGATGATATAGTTATGGACTTTTTTGCTGGTTCTGGAACTACTGGCCATGCCGTATTTGATTTAAATAAAAAGCAAGGAAATAACCTGAGGTTTATTCTTGTTCAGGTTGATGAAAAATGTGATGAATCTATTGCAAAAAACTATAAATTTAAATCAATTTCAGATTTGTCAATCAAGAGGTTAGTTGAGGCGGGGAAACTCTTTGAAAATTTCTTGGATGACAAAGGTTTTCGTTTTTTCAAAGTTGATACTTCCAATATGGCAGATGTGTACTACGCCCCGGATCAAGTTACTCAGGGCTCGTTAGATTTATTGGTTGATAATATTAAGGCAGACCGCACTGATGAAGATTTACTTTTTCAAGTCTTACTGGATTGGGGCGTCGATTTAAGCTTACCAATTAAAAAAGAATCGATCCAAGGCAAATCAGTTTTCTTTGTTGATGATGATGCACTGGTGGCCTGTTTTGATCTGCGCATAAATGAAGCTTTGATTAAAGAGTTAGCTGCAAAAGAACCACTTCGTGTGGTGTTCCGTGATGACGGCTTTGAGTCTGATGCAGTAAAAATTAATGCCGAGCAGATTTTCAAGCAAGTGTCGCCACATACTGAAGTTAAAGCTATATAAGGAGGGAGTATGAAGTTAAAGTTCAAAGTCCAACCTTATCAAACTGTTGCCGTAGAGTCAGTTGTTGACTGCTTTGCGGGGCAACCTAACACCTCGGGAGTTACCTACCGAATCGATCCTGGTGTTGCCAAAGATAAGTTTGGTAATGCTGGTTGGGATATGAGTGACCAGGATGGTTTTAAAAATGCTGAACTCGCGATCACTGAATCGCAGTTATTGCAAAATATCCATGGTGTTCAAAGTAGACAGAACCTCCCTGTTTCAGAAACGTTAATCGGCAATGCCAGCTCAAAGATAAACCTCGATGTTGAAATGGAAACCGGTACAGGTAAGACATATTGTTACATCAAAACCATCTTTGAGATGAATAAGCGCTATGGCTGGAGCAAATTTATTATCGTAGTGCCTAGCATCGCCATTCGTGAAGGTGTTTACAAGTCGCTGCAAATAACCGGTGAGCATTTTGCCCAAAACTACGACGGTAAAAAGGCACGATTCTTTATCTATAACTCCAAGCAATTACATCAGTTAGAGAATTTTTCATCTGACAGTGGCATCAATGTGATGGTCATCAATATTCAAGCCTTTAATGCGTCAGGAAAAGACAATAGACGTATTTATGAAGAGTTGGATGACTTTCAGTCTAGGCGTCCTATTGATGTTATTAGTGCAAACCGTCCAATCCTGATTTTGGATGAGCCACAAAAGATGGAAGGCAAGAAGACATTAGATGCCTTAGCCAAATTCAAACCACTGATGGTACTTCGATACTCGGCCACGCATAAAACAACACATAATAAGGTGCATCGCTTGGATGCGCTTGACGCTTATAACAATAAGTTGGTTAAGAAAATTGCAGTTCGTGGTATATCAGTAAAGGGCTTAGCGGGCACGACAGCCTATCTATATCTGGAATCCATCGAGATCTCGAAAAAAATGCCAGTGGCTCGTATAGAGATCGAGGTTAAACAACTAAATGGCATTAAACGCATACCTAAGAAAGTCACTAAGGGCGATAATCTTTTTGATCTTAGTAATGGTCTGGATCAGTACCGTGATTTTGTGGTTACTGATGTCAACGCGATTAACGATACGGTTGAATTCAAGAATGGCCACGTTTTAAGTGCGGGCGATGCCACGGGGGATGTGACCGAAGAGACCATTCGCCGAATACAGATCCGGGAGACAATTAAAGCGCACCTTGAAAAAGAAAAAACACTTTTTAACCAAGGTATAAAGGTTCTCTCTCTCTTTTTTATTGACGAAGTCGCAAAGTATAGAGACTACTCTCAAGCGGATGAGAAAGGCGAATATGCTCGTGTCTTTGAAGAAGAGTACTCCTTGCTTGTACAGGAGTATCTTGATGAGTTGCCCCTATTGTCAAGTGAGCATACTGATGCCTATAAAGCCTATCTATCGGCCATTGAAGGCTCTAGAACGCATAATGGTTACTTCTCAATTGATAAGAAATCAAATCGTCTTCAGAATCCTGGATTTAAAGTGCGTGGTGAAGATGCCGGTCTATCAGACGATGTAGATGCTTATGATTTGATTCTAAAAGATAAGGAAAAGTTACTTTCTTTTGAAGAGCCTACTCGTTTTATCTTTTCACATTCGGCATTACGCGAGGGTTGGGATAATCCAAACGTATTTGTCATGTGTATGTTGAAACACAGCGATAATACTATCTCTCGTCGTCAAGAAGTTGGACGTGGTTTACGTCTGGCCGTCAATAAACATGGTGACAGACAAGACCATCCGGCAACTGTGCATGAAATTAATGTTTTGTCGGTGATTGCAAGTGAAAGCTATAAAGACTTTGTCACGAATCTACAAAAAGAAATCAGCGAGTCTCTCTCAGCGAGACCTAGAAAAGCAGATGAAGCTTATTTTACGGGTAAGTCAATTACAACGGCTGATGGCCCGGTAGAAGTAACACCTGTCATGGCTAAGCAAATTTATAAGTATTTGCTTAAAAATGATTATACCAATGAAGCTGACGATTCAATCGCACCATCATTCCACCAGGCTAAGGCTAATGGACAGTTAGCCCCAATGCCTGTTGAGTTAGAGCCATACCGAGAACAGATATTAACCCTGATTGACGGTATTTATAGTGAAGCACAACTTCCTGGTGTTGGTGATGATCGTAAACCCAAAAATAATCCGCTGAATGCTAATTTTGATAAGAAAGAGTTTCAGAAGCTTTGGCACAAAATCAATCGCAAAGCGGTTTATAAGGTTGATTTTGACTCATCTGAGTTGATTAAAAACTGCATTCAGGTTCTCAACAAAGAACTTAAGGTAACGCCTCTTCAATACACCATTCAAGATGGTGTTCAATTGGATGGCATTACCGACGAACAACTCAAAGCTGGACAAAGTTTCAAGGTGAAAAACACTGAGACTGAAACTCATCAATCGAGCATTCATTCTGCTGTTCGTTATGATTTGATTGGTAAGCTGGCTGAAAATTGTGTGCTGACTCGCAAAACAGTCGCTGAAATTCTGATGGGTATAGAACCTGTTGTATTTGCACAATTTAAGCAGAACCCTGAGCATTTTCTGGCTGAGGCTTCACGCCTTGTGAAAGAACAAAAGGCATCTGTAATTATCGAGAAGCTATCATATGATCCAACTAACGAATCTTATGATGTTGATATATTCACGGCTGAGCAAAAGATTACAGATATGACAAAAGCCGTCAGTGGCGTTAATAAGCATATTTATGATTATGTTGTCGTTGATTCACAAGGCATTGAGCGGGACTTTGTTACCGAGCTCGATACAAGCAAAGAAGTCGTGGTTTATGCAAAACTGCCTCGTGGTTTTCTGATACCGACGCCTGTTGGCGACTACAACCCTGATTGGGCTATTTCTTTCAAAGAAGGAAGTGTTAAACACATTTACTTTATTGCTGAGACTAAAGGAACGATGTCTTCGCTTGAATTGCGTGGCATAGAAGATCGCAAGATTGAATGTGCTAGGAAATTCTTTGAAAAAATTAATGCAGAAATCACGAGTGAAAACGTCAAATATGATGTTGTAACGAGTTACTCGAAATTGATGGAAGTCGTAAACGGTTAGATATTAATGTCACCAATATGGGCTGCTCTTTCTAGGATGGGAAGCCCATTTTTGATTTTGGATGGGATCTTTTATGGTTACTTTTGACCAGCTGATGCAGCCACTCATCATCGCCCTGAACAATCTTGGCGGCTCAGGCAGTATTGATGAAATATACGAGGAGGTCGTGGAGCTAGAAAAGTTTGATGAGCAGACTTTAGCCGTGTTGCATAACCCCGAAAAGAGCAGCCAAACGGAGGTTGGTTATCGATTGGCTTGGGCGAGAACCTACCTCAAAAAAGCAGGATATCTTGAGAATTCATCAAGAGGCGTTTGGGCTTTGACTGATAAAGCCAAGCAAAATGCTAAGCTGGATAGTCGAGAGATTGTGAACTTTGTCAGAGAACTTGACCGAAAGCCTGGGGGGTCAAAAAGTTCTTCTTCAGAGCCAGAGCTTTCGTCTGATGATTCACCAGAAGAAGCTATGGCTTGGCGTGAAAAGTTACACCATGTACTCATTGAAGAAATGAGCCCTGATGCTTTTGAGCGGTTAACACAGAGGTTATTGAGAGAATCAGGCTTCATTCATGTTGAAGTGACTGGTCGCACGGGGGATGGTGGTATCGATGGCAAAGGAATTGCCCGAATCAATGGTTTGATGAGTTTTCATATTGCCTTTCAGTGTAAAAAATACAAAGGCTCAGTTGGGGCACCAGAAATCCGAGATTTCAGAGGGGCAACAGTAGGACGTGCAGATCGTGGGATGTTTATAACAACTGGCAGCTTTACAAAAGCAGCCATTGAAGAAGCCAACCGTGATGGTGTTGCTCCGATTGACTTGGTTGATGGTGATCAGTTAGCCGATAAGCTCAAAGAACTTAGTTTAGGTGTTAAAACAGAGTTGGTTGAAAAAGTAACAGTTGAACCAGACTGGTTTTTAAGTCTTTAGCTCTATCATCGCTACAGATAAGTGCAAGTTTCTTGCGACTATCTAACAACCTAATTGTTAGTGAACCTTCACACTATCGTGTCGGAGGTTCACTATGTTCAAAAACCTATTTTTTCAAGCCAAAGCATTACCAGAGCTGTCATCTCAACTAGATGCAGAAATTCCACGCTACCCGCCATTCCTGAAGGGGTTGCCAGCTGCGTCACCTGAGGATTTGCAGTCCACACAAGACGAGCTAATTGCCAAACTGCGCCAGGTACTTAGCTTTAACCAGCGTGACTTTCAAAGGCTGATTCAACCCTGCATTGATCATCTGGCGTCCTATGTTCACTTGTTGCCAGCTTCTGAGCATCATCATCACAGTGGTGCTGGTGGTTTATTACGTCATTCGTTGGAAGTTGCTTTCTGGGCGGCACAAGCTGCTGAAGGGATCATCTTTGTTGCCAGTGGCACACCGGTTGAGAAAAAAGAGCTAGAGCCAAGGTGGCGTGTTGCAGCGGCTCTTGGCGGTTTGTTCCATGATATTGGTAAGCCTGTTTCAGACTTGTCCATCACAGACGAAGATGGACGCTATCAGTGGAACCCTTTTTTAGAAACCTTATCCCAGTGGACCACAAATAACAGCATTGAACGCTATTTCATTCGCTGGCGCGACGGACGGTGCAAACGGCACGAGCAATTCTCAATTCTGGTTTTAAACCGGGTGATGACGCCTGAGTTGCTCGCCTGGTTAACACAACCTGGCCCTGAAATTTTGCAAGCCATGCTGGAAGCAATTGGCAATACCGATCCAGAGCATGTCCTGTCTAAACTGGTCATTGAAGCTGACCAAACCAGTGTACAGCGAGACCTGAAAGCTCAACGAATTTCCGTTGACGACAATGCCCTTGGTGTCCCAGTCGAACGCTATCTACTTGATGCTATGAGGCGATTGCTTGCCAGTTCCCAGTGGTTGGTCAATCAGCGAGATGCCAGAGTTTGGATACGAAAATCGAATCAATCAACCAATCTTTACCTGGTTTGGAAAAGCGCGGCTAAGGAAATCATTGAGCTGTTGGCCAAAGACAAGATACCTGGCATTCCAAGAGATCCCGATACCCTTGCGGACATCCTCATTGAGCGAGGATTGGCCACTAAATCCGCCTCAAATGAGCGATATGAAAGCTTTGCCCCTGAAGTGCTGATCAAAGACGGCAAGCCAATCTGGCTACCCATGCTGCATATATCTGAGGCCGATTTATTGTTCAGCTCGAATGTACCAAGTGGTGTGACACTGTTTAACAAATCTGAGTGGGAAGCAACGCAGCAAACACAAGCAGAACCTCAGAGTCGTTCCAGTGAACATCCAGACTTACCTGAAGCGTCATCATCAATTGAACTCAGTAATTCGACTGAGTCGCCATCGACAAAACCGTCCGAAAAAGATGATGAACTTCGTCATGCCAGTGATGTTAGTACCCCCCAGGCAACTGAAAATGCCCCAGGTGATGAATGCGAAAAGCCTAACAATTCATATGATGGCGCCATCTCAAATAACGTAAACCAGCAAGATGCAGAGGCATTGAATCTCCCTGAATCTTTGGCGTGGTTCCCAGAGGCCAGCAGTGCGTTGATTATGGTTGGTGAACAGCTTCTGATCCGCTATCCCGATGCCGTAAGACCTTGGTGTGCACCCCGAAAACTGCTTGCTGAACTCAGTCGGTTAGATTGGCTTGAACTAGATCCGGCAAACCCGACGCGTAAAGCCAGAACTGTGACTACAAATGATGGAGTTCAGGAGCAAGGGTTACTGCTGAAGGTATCGATTTCTAAAGGGCTAACTGCACTGATAGACCTTTCCAAACAAGACGCAGAATCAGTGACAGCAATTCAGAACAAAGAGGCTTCACAGCGTCCGAGTCGAATTAATATAACCAATGCCCAAGCAAAAGAGCCCGCCACAAGAGCGGAGCGTAAGCAAAAGCCGATTGCGGCCAATGCGAACTCAAGTACAGACCCCAAACACGCGCAGCGGCAACAGATGGTTAATTTTGTGAAAGATTTGCCCATCTTACTGACCGATGGCGATTACCCAGACGTGGATCATAGTGCCGATGGTATTCGCGTCACAATTCAAACCTTACGCCAAGTCGCCAAGGAGCATGGCATTCCAGCCGGGCAATTGCTTCGGGGGATCTCGGCCAGTGACGAATGCCAGTTTGATGAGGGGGAAACGGTTCTGTTTACCGCTCACGCTAAACGTTAATCCATTTGAAATTAAGTGGATTGCAAACGGTTATTTTGCGGAGCATGAATGAAAGAAAACGCATATGAGATGCCCTGGCGCACGAACTATGAAGCCATGGCAGCAGCAGGCTGGCTGGTTGGGGCAACTGGGGCAATTGCCGCAGAAATGCTGACTGAGCTACCACCTGAGCCATTTTGG
>CESX01015874.1_pt1 | contig 14371 bp, 5 predicted proteins | sample 326941 | NCBI WGS metagenome assembly CESX01 (sample SAMEA2622357, study PRJEB7988) | marine metagenome | isolation source: saline water (ENVO:00002010), including
CTGAGTAAATGGCGTACCATCCACGCTGATCTTATCAATAATTAAAGCATATTGCCCATCAGAGGATGGCACAACAACAATTTGAGATGGAGTAATCTCAATCGTAGCAGGAACGTCTGGGTAAACGGGTTCGCCAGCGGCGTTTAAGGTGGGCTTATATGCTGGGTTCTCAACTGTTATTGGAATCCTTCCTGTACCCAAACGGTTAAGGCTGTAATGCTCCCCAAACGGAGTCTCGCCCTGTCTTCTCAACGCCTCTGTTGCACCATACATTACTTCGCTGTCTCCTGAGACCATCTTAAACGATGCTGGTGTAGAGTCAAAAACCCCGTCAAGAATCCTGTCCTTTTCCTCTTGGGTAACAGCGTTGCCTTCCGTGTCTTCTTCCTCTTCCTCAGGCTTAAATGACTTCTGAGCCAAAAATTCAATCATTTTTGATTCTTCCTCAAAAATTGCTTGTTGATAGCTCCTGGAGGTTAGACCAGTAAAGTTGCCCTCTGTGTCTCTTTCGTTGGCCAAATACTCTGTAATCAGGTCCTTGTTGTCCAGCATGTCTGAGCCAAAGGCCTCCGCAACGAGAGTCATTCTTGTCTGCAACCCCAGCTCTGAAGGGTTGAGCTTGAGAAGGTTTGCAGCATACTCCCTGGCCTTGCTCATGTCATGGACACCATTTACCATGGCATTTTCCCTAACCCAAGAAGTAGCGATTTCCAAGGATGTTTTGGTCGCCTTGGTGCCAAGGTAAGGGGAGGTGTCATAGGTGCCGTCTTGACCTTTCCAGGCCCCCATTTGTGTGATGGGCATTTCGCCTTGCTCATCTTCATTTGCGGACAGGCCATATACAACACCATTTTCTCCTAGGCGCAAAGTGCCTGGCTGATAAAAACCAGTCAGATGACGAGACTCTGCTTGTATAAAATCATCCAAATCCAAATTCAACTGAGAAATAGGAGAGATGGCGGCCGCAAAGTCTTCTCTCTTTTCAGGACTAGTAGCCAAGTCTCTCATCTCCTCCCTTGTTGCCTGTACTGTGGGGTCTTGGGTGTGAGAAGAGTAGGTGACATAAAAGTCTTCAATGTTTTTGATTACTTGCTCTTGAGCAGCAAGGTCGCCTGACATGAAATAGTCTACACTCTCCTTCTGCTGCCTCACATATTCAGCAAACAAAGGCCTAACCTCAGGAAGAAGCTTGGCGGAGTCATAACCGTCTGTTCTTTTGAGAGCTGAGGCAGCCTGTTTTTGTGCATTGGAAAGCAGCGTGGCATTTGTTCGCTGCTGATTGGCTTTTATAGCCGCATCTCTTTCCAGCGCCCTTTGAAGCCTGTTGGTTCTGGCGTCAAGGGATTCGTTGATGTCTGCAAAAGATCCGTCCTGACCAGCAGTTGGCGTGGTGTACAGAAACTTAGCCATTTTGCTGTTCCATTTCTGCCTTCATAGCCTCGTGCTGTTCTTGTTCTTCTTTCTTCTTCATAAAGAAGTTCTTGAAGAACTCAAAGAGGCCTTCTTTGTCTCCTCGTTCAACGAGCTCCTCCATAGATACCGCAGTGTTGGGATCAATAACCACAACACCCTCTTCCTTTCCCTTGTCTTTGACAATAATTTCTTGGCCCGTAACCTCAGCAATGTCTTCGCCTTTTTTGTTCTCAAAGATCATCTTCCCTTCCTCTGCCCTGACGTTCTGAGGGTTTGTCTCGTGACTAAACTCGCCTGGAGTTACAAAGGCAGCACCTGCCTTGGCTTTTATGACACCCCCTGTCTCCCTGTTAAACAGATCCTTAAAAGCATCTCCAATGCCAAGACCTTCAGGGAATGCCTCAGCAAGTTTAGATGCGGAAAGCAAGGCATCTGGGATAGTGCTTTGGCGAACAGCCTGGACATCAGCAAGTTGTTGTCTACCTGCTTCTGCTGAAGCAGCGGCTCTTTCCATCCCCGTTCCGTAAATAAACTTCTCCATGTCAAACAACCTGTTGAAGTTGTCTTGATCAACAGCTTGCTCTTGGGCCAAGGTGTTGGCCTGAGCCGCAATGTCGCCCTGATAGGTGTCTTGAATCGCAGCATCTGTCCCTCTACCAAGGTTGGTGAGCAGCTCAGTAACATTGGCTGCAGACCTTGGGTTGGCTCCTGCGGCGCGAACAAGAGACGCTTCGACCCTGTTGGCTTGGTCTTGTGCGCGGTCTCGTGCCGCTTCGTTAATTCCTCTGATGGTGTTTTCAAGATCGTAAACGCCCTGATCTACCTTTTGTTCTTGGGCACCAAGATCGAGAAGCTTTTGAGTGTATTCGTCAAATTGCTTTTCGCCTTGACGCATCATCCTCTTTGCTTCTTTTTTCCTACCCCTAGTGCCAAGAAGATTGGTCAAAGCTTGTGCCGCGATTGAAGCCGCAGCCAACCCCCCTGCGCCAAATGCGGTGACGTCTTGAGGGCCACAGAAAAAGAGTTGTAAAAAATCGTATATATCAAGCGTCATAGCTACAAATTTAGTCATTTGTTATTTATGATGATCCAACCTAAGTGGCTCATAATTTAGATTTACCGCGCTTAGCTCAAAGTACCCAGCAGATGAAGGAATTAAGATTGAACTTTCTGCGTGCGTTCCTCGTGGCGTATCGCCCGCAAGAGATGGATGAGCAATCCCAATCAAATAGTAATCATACGCCGCTATGCTTTCAGCGGTTTCAGAGTTTATTAAGCCTTGGAGGGCTGGGCTGTTTGACTCATAATTAAATGTGCCTTCCAGCGGATTTGTAGCATCAAATTCTGGGCTCCAGTTAAAAGCTGGAGTTCTGTATACCGCCAAAGAAGATCCATCCACTTGTCCATAGGTGCTCTGCCTTAGTGTTTCAGGGGCAACTAGATCGCCACTACTAAAAAAATACACACCCCCAACAGAGCCAACCCTTAGATACCCAATCTTCATTCTAAGTGTCTGGGTTTGAAACACTTGAGCAGATATATTCCCATCCTGAACCAGCTTCACGGAATAGAAAGGAGGGTGTGCTCCGTATATATTCCCTGCTGTATAGGTAACAGGAGGACCGTCGCTATAGTCAATTTGACCAAGTGTAATAATTGTCTTACCCTCTATCAGTGAGTTTTCTCTTCCAAGATCTGAATAAAGAATACCGCCAGTTTCTTTAATAAAACTTACAGCAACAGTGCTAGAAGCGCTTGAAACGTAATTATTTGTTCTAACCGCAGTTACAGACCCGCTAAGAGATCGAGATCCTTCAATCGAAAAGCTCTTAAATATTTTGTTTTGGGACGAGTCCTTATTCAAAGAAACTGTCAGCTCACTGTTGTATTGTTCTCCGTAGAAGTTGTTGTATTCGCCCCTGTTGTGAATCCACACTGGAGACACAGGATCTCCGCCTAAATCGTCAGGCGTTCTAGGGTCGCTTGGACAAGACAAAAATTTACCATTAACACTGTTGAAATCAGATGCTGCGTAGGAGTACCTAGAGGACCAGTGTCCTGACCTATTACTAAAAGCGATTGTTGGCATAATTTATTTTGCTCAATTTAGTCAAATGCCCCAAACGGAGCTGGTGGGATGTTAAACGTAGATGGCTGAAAGTCTTGTGATGTAGATGTACCTGTAAAGCCTTCGTTCGATGTGAGCAGGTTAATAGCAGAAAGAGCATCTGAAGGCAGGGTGAAGGTATTTGGATTCACGTTATTTGGTGACTGTGTGGCGGTTCCATATCTCTGCAGGAACGTAAGAAGATCACTAACGCCAACCTCACCACTTAAATCAACGTCAGCCAATGCAGCTGGGCCGCTTACATTCACAAGCGTTTCGACGGGCCTTATGAGTGTATTAAATATCCGCTCTGCAAACTCTGGACTGTAATGCTCTTCAGAGTTGGGGTTCAAAATATTATTGACAATTTGAGCCACTTGGAAAGCGCTAAGACTATTCGCAGTAAAAGAAGCGTTAAGGTCTAGGGCAACATCACCTGGAAGAATTGCTCGTAAGTTTCTATTAGCGGGCGAAAAAGCGCTCCAATTATACGAGCTGTTTTCGCTAAAGAAACTTTGACCAAGCCCGTCAATTAAGAGACTAACATTCGTTGGAGATTCAGCAACAATGTTTGCAGCAAATAAATTCGTAAGAGCTAGGTTTATTCTGCTAAGAACTGTGGCAAACCCGTAATATGCACTTTGAGTAGCGATCACATTTTCTGGATCATTAAGAGATGTGAACTCCAAAGTTCTTCCCATTACGAGGTCTTCAGCGCTAACGCCTCGCAGTCCTACAGGGGTTCTGCCTGAGGGAGTGTTGAGAGGGTCTCCAAGAATGTTTTCCTGAACGACATTTTCTGTGCCACCAAAGTTAGTGGTAAACTCTGCGTTGAGATCATCCAGGGATGTAGCTGAAAACAGCCTTTGGAAATTAGCCAACATATTAAGCGCCATCGCCAAATCCCCCTGAGCTTGAGCAACAGTCTCAAACCAAATATTTTTGTAGACAGGCGACAGAATAGCATCGCTATACTCTACAGTCTGATTCATAGCAAAATCGCTAGAAAATCCAGATGCCTGGCCTATTGAAGCGATTTGCTGAAGAGCAGATTTTATTCTATTAAAAATACCTATGATATCAGCATTGTTGTTGCCGTCATTGTTGTCTACTCTTTTACTTATGGCGTCAATAGTGCCATTGATAAAGCCAATGTTTCCGTCAGCCCATCTAGAGTCTTCAAATCTCTCTCTAAGTGATTCAAGCAGTCCAATACCAGTAATGTTAAAGCCCTGCGTAACGTTCAAGTCGTCTATATCACTTTCATCTACAAGCCCCACCGCTTCTGACAAATCAAGAACCTCTCTAAGAAGAGACGCAAACTTATCCTGGACTCCAGACCATGTTACACTACCACTGCCTGTTGACCCAGATGGATTGTCAAATAACTCTTGAAAGGCAGTAAACAAAGACCCTCCTGGGAAAGCTACTTCAGCCTCAGACAATGAAATCTGATTGTCTGGACCACCCTCACCATCAGGCCCAAAAGTGTCTAGGTAATTAAGCAGAGTAGCATAAGCAGCCTGGGGTGATGCAAAACCTCCGCTCAAAATATTAGCGAGGCCTGAATCAATGCCAGCGGCAATAAGCTCCTCTGTTGACTTTCCGCTCGTAGCTTCATTAAGGTTTGAAACAAATTCAGATATGATATAAGCAAGAGCATTTCTTGTGGCGGCAAACTGCGCAATCTCTTCGTCAAAGTTTCCAAACCTATCACGAGCATCCACGGTGACACCATTCATAATCCCCCACTCAGTCATCAACTTAAAACCCTGCTTGTTAATCACTCCACCCTCAGCTGCAAACGCCTCCCTCAGTTTTGTTTCAACCTCACCAGTAGTTAAAATCTGCCCTCCAATCTCTTTGAAAAAATCTCTTGCTGAGCGCCCAGGGTTGTATATGGTCCCTATAGAAGGCAGTTCACTTGTCAATCCAAACTGGAGGACGGGGATGTCCTGGCCTTCATCGCCAAAAGGTATTGAGCCTGGATTAAAGACTTCAATATCATCAAGGTCTTCAGTGTTTTCAAAGTCAGCCATGCGGGCTTGGTATATTCCCTTGGCCATTTCGTGAATCTGCTCAAGCACTTGATCCAAAAACTCCCTGTTTTCTGCCTCCTGACCCAAAAGGAACTCCACAATAGACCCAGCAACACCAGTTATTCTTTCGCTTAGATTAGGAAATTCAGTTGTAAGGAAATCATCAAACGTTGTTTTTTCTACTGTAAAAACCCCAGTAAAGCCCTGGCCGCCCCCCGCTACGGAGACAGGTTTTAGATATGATATTCCTTCTGCAACGGCTGATCCCGCAGGCGCTGGAGATCCAGCACCATAACCCACTGTGTATGGAATAGTTATGGCAGCAAGAACATCGTCTGGCGTAAAGCCCTCCCCCAATTCCTCAATGGCTTCTGGGACGCTGTAGATGTAGTAAAGATCTGTTTCATTAACGTAGCCAGCAACCAAATTCCAGATTGATCGAATATCTGACTGAAGTGCAACCCGCAACACTGCATTTGGAAGAGCAGTAACAAAGCCGCCATACTCCCATCGCGCCGTTGGGTCCGTTATATCAAGAAATCCTGGGCCTGCCTCTTCTGGCGGAAGGTCAGTAAAGTATACATTAACTACCCCATCTGGGTTAAATGGTGTGTTTTCATTATCTACACCGCCCTGAACACCAAGAAATGCCTCTTGATTAAACAAGTCTCTTAATGTTGTTCGTGCTGTTTCTAACAAAACCAAAGCGTTTTGTCTTATTGACGTGTGAGAAACTTGCTGTACGTTAAGAGAGTCGTTAACAGCTGTGTCTATCAGCTGAAGATCTTCTCTTAGCTGTTGTATTTCTTCTATAATTTCCTGTACCCCGCCATCAAGGTCACTGCCCCCCGTACCTGCGTTGGCGGCAGCCTCAGCAAGAAGTTGAGTTTGAGTGGCCAAATCAAGAAACAGCTGATTTATTTGTTCTTGTTGCTGAGCTATCAACCCTTGAAGCTCCGTATTGTTAGCGATAAGAGCAGCTTCGTCCTCAGCGCTAAGACCGTCAGTAACAACGTTCAAGTCAACAAACTCATCTGATTCTAAATCAGCGCCTGACACTAGTGGCTGCACAAGCAACACAGGGAAGTCCAGGTCAAATAGCTGAAGCACATAGGCTGAAAGAACGTACTCATCATGCTCTGGATCATATCCTCCGCTAACCCTGATTCTTGGGTTGGGCACATTTCCAGCCAAATCATCTAAGTCCAAAAACATATCCCTGAAGTATGAACTCATACCCAGGTCTGAAATTTTCTTTACTCCTGTAGATCTGTCGAACCTATATACTTCACCCTTTCTTTTGTTTGCCCAAAAAATAGTGTTTCCGTTAATAGCCACAGACTCAGGGTTGGTGTCGCAGCCGTTTTCACCAGCATAGTACCTGTGCGTTCCAAGGGTTCGTGCAGTGGATACAATAGATTCTGATCCAGACACATCAGAAATAATGCTTCTGTTTACAGGTATAGCACACGCCTTAGTTTGTTGAAGCGCAAATAATGAGTCACCCTGGTCAACCAAAAAAGTAAGGTTTCCGTATGTGTTTGGAAGGTCCTTATACGGTTGCTTTGTTGCATCAAAAGAGTTTAGCCTAAGGGTGGTATCAGTGTAGTCGTCTTGATCAGAGAATATTATGCTTGAATACCTTCTTACATTTTTTGCGTTAGGAATTACTGTTTTTATTCTACCGTAATTGTATTGATTTGAACCAATGACCTTATCGTTAAAGGTTTCTGACTCCAAATAGTAGCTGTAAAAGAGGGGTACGGATGCGTCAGCGTTAGTCACAATGTTTGGGAACTCTCCGTTGACATTGCTTGGGAAGTTTACGGCATGCCTTCTAAAATAGACGTCACCCTCTCTGATCCTAATTGGATTCAGTTGATGCTCTGTGTAATACCCTCCTTGTCCATCACCAATTCTAAACACTTTGTATGACTCTCCAATCTCCCTATAGGGTCTGTCATCAATGTCAGTGATAGATGCTGGCGAGTACAATTCAATAATACACCTGTTATTCCATAGGGAGGCAGTGTTTACAAGCCCATTTGCTGTGCCGTCTACCAAACCGTTAGCAATGCTCTGGACATTAAATCCGTTAGCAAGAGGGTTATTTCTAATGATTACAAAACTTCCTTGCAAGTGCCTTGGTACAGAGGTGTTGTTGCTTGAAGAATGAAGTGGATTGTCTTCATTGTCGCCAAGAATTGCAGTGCCAACAACTTCAAACTCAATGTCGTTAGCGTAAATTCTATTTCCACCTTCAACATACGAAATGACTTTTAGCCTATCTCCTGGTCTGTACTCATAAAAAATATTAGACCCATCTGGAGTCCTAGCACCAAAAGCTTCTGTATAGGATATGTCTGAATTTCCCTGAAGATAGTTAAGAGAGACATAGATGTTGCCCCCTCCCTGAATACCAACGGCAAGAAGATCAATATCAACGTCTTGGTTAAATGCATCAGGAAGGAACCCGCCTCCTGCGCTATACTGAATGAATCTGTTCTGAGAGGTATTACCACCATATACAATCTGATATGAGAATGCCCAGCTGGGGGGTGGCGTGTTTATTTCAATCGCAACCTCCACCGCGCCTGAAGTGCTAGCTTCTTGAAGTTCATATGGAGGAACGAAGCAGCTTCCAAGGGGCTGGACACCGCCCTGCCTGCCAAAGAAGTCTGAATAAACCACCCCAAAAGAGTGACTTGCGTTTGTTTTAAACGACCTTCTGTCTGCAGACAATCCAGTATTTATAATGTAGCTTGACTGAGATACTATTTCAACATGAGGGATAAATTGCCTCCACCAAGCCTGAGGCTCAGCGAGCACATACAAGTTGCTGTATCCATTTGGAGCGCCCAACAGGTACTCTCCAGCCCCAAAGCCAGAAAAATCTATGTTTGTTCCTTGACCAAAATCAAAAACGTACTTGGTCAAGCTTCCATCATATATGGAAATGTCTTGGTTTAACTGAACAGCTTCGTACTGCTGCGCCTGAATAATTCCAGTAGACCCACCAATAGCGTCTGTGTTGATTGCGCCACTAACTCCAGTTATATCAGAAGCCTCAAAATAATCTATGGGTATATACGCGTCTTCTGCGTATGCCATATAGTATTCAAAAGGATTGCAGAAAAAACCTGTTCTCACCCCAGCAGAAAGCTGAGCAAGAGTTGGAAGTTCTGGAGCTAGGTGCGAGGCGCCAATACCTAAAAACACTCCATTGGCATTGGTGTCTCCCGTTGTGGGAGACCCTAGCGTTGTAACAGGTTCATTTCCATAGTTGTCGTATGTGTAGGAATCAGCCAACAGTGAGAGTGGGCCTTTATCATATATCGCGTACTGACTATCTAATCCTGGGTTGTATATCTCAGTTCTGCCATACTTAGCAAGCTGATAGTTGTCGTTAAAACCAGCTCCATAGTGGTAGTACAAAATACCATCCCTAATTGTAGTTGAGTTGACAGACCCAACAGCTTTGTTTGATCCTGGACCAGACTCACCGTCAATAATTGTATACCCACAAACGTTGGTGATTATTGCATTTTGCCCCTGGACGGACCTGTGATATGGTAAAGACTGTGTGTTTAGTTGCGAGTTGTATTCACTAAAAAGCCTGTTAAAGGTGGGGACAAGCGATCCCGCACCGCCACCGCCTCCCTGAAAGAAAGGTCGATCAGTGCCATCAAAAGCATAGGTGGTTCCTTCAATACCACTGCCATCACTTTCGCTAATAGATTTTCCTGGGACATCCAAATAACCAATCATCTTTGATATCTGATTGACTACAACTGGATGAGATCTCATCACGAATACTGAACCCACCTGCGCATAAGGGACGAGGTCTCCAGTAGAAAAATTTGTGTCATTTATAAATGTTTGCTGCCCAACACCAAAATTAAAATCATACGTTCCGCCTGGACCTCCCGCATAAAACGCGTTGATTAGGTCAATGTCGTCGTAATAGAAAAACTCAACAACCTCCAACCCTGTAATGGGAAAGGTTTCATAAAACTCATCAAAGGTGTAATTAATGCCCTCACTGATCCCAGGAAAATATTGCTGTGGGGGATCAAAAAGTTCATTTATTATAGGTAGTTCACTATCAGCTGCTCCATTGGAGTAGTAGAAGAAAAACTGTTCTTGATACTGCATAAACTGACCTCCCAGATAGTTTCCATTGGCAATCCTTTGAAGATCTTTTTTTGTGGCGTCACTTGTGATTCCTGATATTCTAGGTCCAACAAGGTTGCTGTTTGCAATAACAGCTGCTACATCACCCCTACCAAGAACCGTCCATCCTTTAACGATATGATTGGCACTTTCAATATTGTCTCTAATGGCACTAACTGAAAACGCCGTATCATACGCAGCCTCATACGTATTCATCATGTGAGGCTTTTCGTTAATAAGCGTAGCAACACCCACAGAGCCAGAAGGCATGTAACCTCCGCTAATATCTGGGAGACAAGTCAAAAGGTTTACAGCCGTAATATCAAGCAAGGCTAGTCCAAAAAACTCATCAGCGCCTTGCGTTTGTGGATTTCCTAGATAGTCTTCGTAAGTGTCTGGGCCGTATTTTCTAGAGTTGTCGAACCCCGCTTGGGGACTTGTAATCCTTGTAAGCCCCCAAGTAACATTTGCTTTGTTCACTATGAAATACCCACAGGGAGGAACGCCCCTTGGATCAAGTTGAGCAAGACTTCGATCCATGACATAGCACACTCTGGCATGATTGTCTTGACCAAGAGAAATGTAATCTCTGCTTGAAAGCCCACAATCTATTGAGTAGCTAGATTCAGCTTGAGACTGCAAAACTTCAATTTCATCAGTCGCAAATTGTCCTGGCGGTGGGGTTACACCAAGTACAGGAGGGACGATTGTTTTCCCAGAAAGAATGTGGCCTAGATAAGTTGAAAGCTGAGATTTACTTATAGATGTATTGGTTCTTATTCTGGCAAAGAAAGTTATGGACTTACCCTGAAGAATAAGTGGGTTTGATGGAGAAGTCCCATAGGCTACTTGAATTTTGTTTTCACCAGACGCCCCAATCGTAAAGTCGTCACTCCCAGTATTAAAGTCAGATGTTGATCCGTGGACTCCCACTCCCCCGCCAACTCCTGGAAATGTTATAGTTGGGTCAGCGCCTGTAGCGTAAGTCCAGATGGCTGATGGAGCGTTTTGATAAGTTCCTTCATGAGCCGCTATTGGGTCCCACCCCAAATCCCTTACATCAAATTGCTCCCCCCCAAAACTTGTAATGAGAGGACTGATTTTGCCCGCCGCTTGAGCCTGAGGCAAAAACTCAAGGCTTGTTTGCAGGTCAGCGTTTTGATCATCATCTATCGCGCTAACCCTGTCTTTCAGCAAGTTGAATGCATCAGGGTCTTCATGCGTCACGTTAGTGCTGGCATGAAAACTGTTGTTAGACTGATATAGATGAATATTTTGATCAGGGTTTAGTGTTATGCTGACATTGAAAGTAGTGTCCTCAGCAATCTCCTCAGGAGCGCTTGACATATCTAGCCTAAAACCTGTTATTCTGTTTTTAACACCTGCCTGACCCTTTATGACTCTAACCTCTGGCTTCAGTGTCAGCTCTAATTCAGAAAAATCTTCTGGTCTTTCAATGGGGACGTAGGTCAGGTTTGCGTCAACAGCATTGTTGTCGTATCCCTCTACATAGTTTCCAAGAAAAGTTCTGTCGTTTGAAATCGCAATGGCTTCAGCCATTTGCGGCACACTGTCGTACTGCTTGAACGTTATGTCCTCAGGCACGTAAGAAACAGTTATGTCGTTGTAAAACCTATAGCTATTGTATTGAAACTCAGCAAATTGCTCACCGTTCGAGCCCTCTGAATAGTATCCAGTAAATGGACCACTCCAATCTGATCCAGGAAGCACATCAGACTCTTTGAGCTCGTCAATAAAAAACCAAGCACCATCATTGCCCTCCCTTCCATAAAGCTTGATGCTTTCAACATTTCTGTTTTGAACGGGAATCCTTATGCTGAGCAAATTGTAAGCGTCAACTTGAGCGGTGTCACTTGAGCCCTGACTCAGATATGCAGGGTTGACAGCAAGTTTTGAATAAACAGAAAATGCACTTACGCTTCCATTTTTGTAAACGTTTTGATATGCGAACTGCATACCCTTTGAGTTCCTAAACTCACTAGAAGGCCTAGAATAATCTGTAGCCCACTCAGTTTGAATTGGGTAGACAGGAGTTACTGGACACAGAGATATAAACTGTACCACTTCCTCTGGCCTGTAGTTAAGACCATCACCCTCTAAGCATGCGGTAATGTCGAGACACCTAGGTTCGTTTTGATTGTCAGTAAAGTAAAGAAGAGTTTTTTCGTCTGCTCTACTTTCTAAGTTCAATGATGTGGCGACATGAGCGACGTCACCTTGAACAACAGATCCATAACGGAATGCAAAGTATTCCGTTTGGTATACAATCGTTACTGTCTGACTAGCATCCTCATACCGTGCGACACAGTGCTCTGAAGCATCATCAGACCAAATGAAAAAATAGACATGGCCCCTAGCCTCGTCAGAAACACTGCCAAGTATTGTGGTAGATCCATCAAATCTAAATTCGCCAGAAATTTTTGAAACCACAGTGCCAAGAATAGGCTTAAGAACGCCAGCATTACCTGACTCATCCATGCCGCCTTCCGCCTCCTTAGACCCTTCTCCTAAATAAGCATCAAGACTTTCTGAAGCCCTCAAGTTGAGCGCATCAAGCATTTCTGTTCCCTTTCTTACTCTTGTGTCCTTAGACTTTGAAAGGACTCTGGGGTAAAGCTTATTTATAGCCATTAGTACTTGGGTGCCTGCTTAAAGTTCTTTCTGATAACGCCAAGGATATCGTCCTTGGTGATAGAGTTTAATCTGGCTTTTGCCTTTCTTCTTTCATTATAGTACTCCGCCCTAGCCCTAGCTTTTTCAGAAGCTGGGACGTTTCTTTTTCTTTCGCAGATCTTATAATAAATATAAGACCTAAGAGCTTCTTCTGCGTAAACGTGAATCAGTGGGTTGGTGCTTCTGGCCTCGTCTGAAACGTACTCCATGACGACCTCAGTGGTGTTAGAGTTCGTTGCAATCTCCAGTCTAAACTGATCTAAATTCAACCTGTATTCTCCCACACCAACACCGCCACCCAAGCCATACAGCGCACCAAGAGTGTTCTCATAAAGGTAGTTTCTAAACACGTCTTCTCTTAGTTCATCAGAGCTGCTGCCTGTCTGGCCAGCTGTAGCAGACTTGCTAAACTCTTTGTTTTGAATTAAGTCTGCATTTTGCTGAATTAACAGGGGTGGATCAACATCATTAGAACCACCATCAACGAACCCTTCTGAATCTTGTTTTGCTCCGCCAGTGCGATCATCTACAATTTTCATAGAGTGATTGATGTTCTTGTTCTGACGCATCACTCTAATAATGCCATCAGTATCAACAACCCCAACCTTAATTAATCCCACAAAATCTTCAGGAAGAGTGACCGTGTCATTAGTTGAATCAATCGTTCTTTTGACAGACTTGATTCGTGTCGTTACATCAAACCCAAACTCCCTAATTCCCCTAAGTGCAAAGTTTCTTACTGTTACATCAGATGCATTGGCGGTGAAGTCATCTTCATCTATTGTAAGCAAAAAGTCATCTATAATTTGACGTAGAGGCACGTATGCCATCCCCTTTGTGGAGTAGTCTATATATCCAGTACTGGCCATTACTTAACAGCTTTAGTTGCCACCTTAACCAAGAAGGGATCCCTCAAGTTAATACCAACCATCGAAACGATCTCTTCCATCAATTCTGGAAACATGTCAGATGGTAAATCAAAGTTTCGACTATTTTTAAAGTCTATTGTAAGAATGTTTCCGCTAATACCAGAAACCGCAATTTGAGGGCTTGATCCAGTATCAACAGATCCCGCAGGAAGGACACCACTTGAGACAGTTCTAGAAGAAGGCTCCCTGTAGTACACAAGCTTAATTGTGTCTGAAACTGTTGCAGCGTCAGGGAATATCTCAATATTACCTGATATCAAAGCAACTGGAAACTCAGCAGTAGGCGCAGAAAGATTGCTTCTCAAAATTCTCGCCATATCGCGAGTGTTGTAAACGAGCTCAAAATTCTTGAACCCTGTGTCAGCATCTCCATCAATAACAGCAATGACTGAATAGCAGTCTGAAGGTTTTCTTATGGGCTCTGTTTCAACAGCACCGCCTTCAGCAAACACACTTTCTTCAGAGATGTTGCTGCCTTGAGAAATGTTTAGGCTTTTCTCATAATTAGACATGAAGTTTTTATACTTCACGAGCACTGAATCAGACTCAGAGGTATCAATCCCTCTCATCCTCGCATTTTTTGCTGCAATCATTTTGTCCGCAATCTTTGCGAATACGTTTCTCTGAGCGGCAGCAGCAAAGGAGTTGAAGACCTGCGGAGTGATGAATCCTTTTTGATCCTGGTTTGCCATGTCACGCACGGCATTATACACTTCTACTACAGATATCATGTAGCAAATATACAAAAACAAAAGAGGCCCCTAAGGGCCTCTCTTTTAAAGCTTTGCGAGCTCGTCTTTTATGCGCTCATGAACTAGTGAACCCTTTTCTGTAAGACAGAATCGAGTCATTACATCGTACCCATCCATGCCTGCAGGAATAGAAACAATAAGTGTGTTGCTGTCAGTCCAGTACACTCCATTAGACTTGACCTTGATGATGTCGAAGTCATTGGCTTGCTGCACCTGAGCCCTTGCCTGAACCTGAGGGGAATCAAAGGATTCAATAAAGGCTTG
>CESX01028521.1_pt1 | contig 14117 bp, 8 predicted proteins | sample 326941 | NCBI WGS metagenome assembly CESX01 (sample SAMEA2622357, study PRJEB7988) | marine metagenome | isolation source: saline water (ENVO:00002010), including
ATCTCTGATCATATTTACCTTATCAGTAGTATTACTTTGAGCATCAAGAACAGCCACAGTCTCTTCGAGGTTAGCTATTATAGAGGCTTGCTCACTAGCGTACCAAACCATACCACCCAAACTAGAGCAAATAACTCCTATTACTGCTATGTTTACTTTGGGAAGTTTATCCACATAAACACCTATTTAACCGTTTTTTATTATGGGGTTGTTTTTGCATCCATTGCAGTTTCATAGGCAGACTTAACATCGCTAGTCCACACTGCATTGCACACTGCTTGTACGCTTGCATCTTCACCACTGATGTCTGTATCGCCCCAAGTATCACCTGACTTGGTACGGCAATGCAAAACGTGTCTGTGATAAGTACGGCTAATTACAACATCGTCATCTTTTACAATAGTTGCTTTGCGAACTTGGACGTGTTTGTGTTCGCCCCTGACTTCGCAGTCGTATTCAAATTCTTTTGTTAATGCCATTGTTTATCTCCTTTTGGCTTTTGGACTGACTACCCAGTAATCCAACTGGGGTGTTATGATAATGGGTAAGAAATATTTATAAAGCCCTCAAAATTTGAATCAAGTTGACTGCCTTGTACAAGTGCCTCATTGCCCGTTCCTGAGGGTTGATAATAAATATATGCTGCACTTTCGCCTTCAAAAGCAACTAATCCAAAAACAACTCCTTGGTCAAAATCTGTTCCTGTTCTGTGTAAAAATATTGTGCCAACGCCAACACCAGCTTGGTCTGTTAAATTTGCAGTAGCAAAAGGTAAACTTATTTTAACATTACCTACTAAACTATGACCACCTGAAACTTCCCATCTTCCTGTCATAGTACATCTATTTCCTACAACTTGATAAGAAAGCTGTTGATAGCCACTTCTCATCGAAACACTTCCCGATGTACTTCCTGATAATGTTGGAGAATGTAAACCCTCTTCATAGTCGTCTAATCTATTAGCAGCAGCAACTCCTCCAAGAAAAACACCTCCAGAAAGATAAGCATTTGTAAAACGTTTATCACTTTCACCTAAACTAATGGCGTCATCTGCATCAGCACCATTGTCTCTTGGGCTTATTTCATTTCCTGCAAAACGTAATCCTGCATGACCGCTTTCACCGTCAATGTAAAAACCAGTAGATTGTATCCCAATACTCCCCACCTCGGAGCCAGTTTTGCGGAACTCTACAATAGTTCCGTCAGAAGTCCGACGATTAACAATTAATGAAATGTCTGCTTCAGAAACTATTGACTGACGGCCTGTTGGATAAATCCTAACACCTTGCGTAGTATTATCAGCACTCGTCTTGCCCACCAAAAAATTCCGATCACTATCTATCCTAGCAGCCTCCGTAGGGCTTGTGCCATCACTGCCATCGTTAGTGCGAAAAATTAAATCCGCTTTCTCATCATCCCCAGTGCCATCGTGACTAGCTTGTATTTGTGCCAATACACTTTGCTCACCACCAGACTGTTCGCCTTGAAATGTAATTTTGCTTTCACGACCACCCTCAGTATCTTCGTGAGTTGTGTTCTTTAACTTTAATTCAGTTGTGGCATCACCAATATCTACATTACCATTGTTATCAATAATCAATCGAGGATTGCCATCTCCATCTGATAACACAATGTAATTGCTAGATGTTCTAATATCTAAGCCACCTTCATTACCATCAAATGAACCAACAATAGTATTCTTCTGTCCTGTTGTTATTAAAGATCCAGAACTCACACCTATTGCTGTATTAAAACTTGCAGTTGTGTTTGCTGTAAGAGCATCGTGTCCAATGGCTGTATTATTACCGCCTGGACTAACACCATCTAAATCATCAAGTGCTGTGTTTCCTAAAGCAATGTTATTTGTACCAGTAGGAAAATCCCCTATACCTATTTTAAAACCACCAGCTGTTGATCCATCATGAACTCTAATTTGATTAGCTGTTGTGTCAAAACTAAGTTCACCTATAGCACCAGTAAATGCGTTGTTTTGTGCAGCTGTGCCTCTTCTTAATTGTACCTGAATAGCCATTTATAAGCTCCCATAATCATTTGTTGTGACCGTTGCATTAGCAACACTACCAAAATCATTTATGGCAGTTAAAATACCTGAGTTAATATTTGAAGCCACTAAATTAATATTTGTTATACTAGCAGCCACGTTGCCAATATCTGTTGCGTCATTAGCAACTGCTGTAATATTACTACTTATTGGGCCAAGAGCTTCAATACTACTAGCAAGCGGTGTAAGAGTAGCAATATTATTAACTACAGAAGTAGTAAATGTAGACGCCGCCGATGTAATATCAGAACTTATTCCAGCAGCCGATGTAACGTCTGAAGAAATGTTAGCTACTGTTGTAACATTAGATGCTACACCTGCTACCGTTGTAACATTAGCAGAAACTCCAGCAACAGTATTTATATTAGATGTATTACCAGCAACAGTAGTAACATTAGATGAAATGCCAGCAACAGTTGTAACGTTTGATTTAATTGCAGCTAAACCAGAAATAGCATCTGTAGCTGTTGTTCCATCTTCAATATCAGCAAGGGTAGCAATATCAGCAGATACATTTGCTAAACTTTGAACATCTGCAATTTGTGGTCCAGCTTCTGCCGCTCCTGTTGTAGCATTAAAGCCAAGAACTGTACCTTTTCTATTTGCAAGCAAGGGAACTTGAGTATCAACATTACTATCATAATCTATAAGCTTTAATGATCGATCAACAGAATCTTGAAGATCAGCAGCTATAGCTGTAAATCTATCAAGCTCTGTATTTAATGAAGATATATTAAATGGACCAGATGTAGGAAAGTCAGTTGTTCTTTCTTGTGCTATAGATCTTGTAATAATAACAGAAGATCCACCTGATATACCCGTTACTTCATTACCAGATGTAGTTGTTATTGTTCCGGTTGATCCATCACCACCAGATACAGTGTAATGAGTTGAAATACTTTTTAATGTACCATCAACATAAAAATTTAAATCAGCACTATCAAAAAACTCAAATGGCACAGTAAAAGATGTTTGTACTGAACCTTCTGCAACAGAATAAAAAATTCTGGGATCGTTATCGCCTATTACAATAGTCATGATTTACCTCTTTGCTCCCCATAACATTTAGATTTTATATTCTCAACGCACAATTATTCAAATCCTTCTGCGAAATCACCAAGAGCATTTTTAAGTTTATTGGTATATGGTTTAAGAAACATATTCCAAATCAATGGAATTTGTTTAACTGCTTGCTCAGTTCCTTCTCCATATTCTCCCCTAGCAAAATCTTGTAAAGTTTTAACAAACCCATAGCTATAATCAGCAGGTGCACCAAATATAGATACAACACCGCCTAACGCATCTGGATCTTCTACAAACTTTGGAGCAAATGGAGTTGGGTTTTCAATGTCAAATGCCATGCCCATTTCAAATGATCTATAAAGCATATCACTATGAAATGCTGCTAATCCTGAAAAATCAAACGATCTAAGAATTTTATCCTCAATATCCATTTCATTCCATGCATAATCAGGAGTTCTAAACTTAACAATATTGTATCCAAAAAACATAGCTACCGCAGAATGCACTGCCATGTTTACTCCTCGAATACCACCTTGAGCATAATTAGTTGTTACTTTGTTTAATGCACCAACTGTATATGTATAAAATGTAAATGGTAATGCTAAGAAAGGATGTTCTAACTCAGCATATCCTCTAACTCTTTTACTTTCTTTTAAACCAAACTCTTTTGCTAAACTCATAGGCAAATATGTTTTACCAGACATTGCTAATGGTTTGTCAGCAGGTGTACCCATAATAATTCTGTTCATTACACCAGAGCGCAATGCAGTTTGAAAAGCTTCTAATGCACCTTGATCTGTCCATGCATCTGTATTTCCTAGTATAAAACCATTCTTAGTTGTTTCAGTTGGTTGCTTGGCAATTCGTTTTGCCATTCTTTTATTTATATTATACCTAGCTAAAAATTGAGTTTCAAACTTTGTAAGAGAATCTCCTCTAGCTAATTTCTGTGTCATTTCAATAATACTGTGAGTTCTAAACATACTTTCAAATGTTTTTGCTGTCATAGTCATTTGACCAAGTAAGTTAAACTTATAGAAAGCATCGTTGATTCTATCAGTAGCACCTGTTCTAAATGGATTGTTACTTAAACTTTCCATAAACTTCATGTGATAGCTTCCCCCAACTAGTTCAAAACCATCACCTGCTTTTTGCAATTCTTTTTTCTGAAGCGTTAAAGAGTTATCATCAGCTAATGAAACTATTCCTTTAAATATAGTTTTCATTTGATGATCTAAAAATATATTTGCAAAGTCAGCTATAGCAGCAATTCCTGCACCACCAAGATATGTCCACTGGGTAGCTGTTTGCAGCCATTGAGCAACTCTAGTCGAAGCTGAATCTGGTTTTGTTAAGACTCGCCCTACTATTCTATCATATGCTCCGTAAAATTCTTTATTAACTCTATCAATTTCTGTTTGAGATTTACCTGCTCCACGCATTTCTTTTGTGTTTGTAAATATAATATCGTCTATTGTTGCAGGTAAACCATTCTCAGTTCTAAATTGTTTTGCAAATGCATACTTTGGTGCAATCTTTTCATTATAAGCAATGAGGATTTGTTTAAGATCTGTAATCATAAAATCTGAAACTTCAGAGTTTGGTATATCTAAACTTCGATGCATTAAATGTTTTGATCTACCTTTACCAAAGTAACCATCTATAAAACCATCATCATCAGTTAGCTCAAGTATTTCATCAGTAGTTCTTTTTGCTCTTCTTGCTACAGCATCTGCGTCTGTATCAAGTTTAACTTGTATGTATCTTTTTGTTTTAGGATCCCAATCCCAAACAGTAGGTTGCCTAGAATAATGTCTAATAAGTCTTTGTTCAAACTCTGCTCGATTAGCCAATATTTTTCTTTTATCAAAGTATCTTGGAAAAAAGTTTTCTTTTAAACCTTTTTCTACAGCAGTGCCATCAAGATAAGCATTTAAATTATCAAGCCTATCTTTCATTTCATTAAGATGTTTATCTATATTTGTTAAAGCATCTTTTTGTTTACTACTTAATTTAATATTATCTAAATATTTTAAACCAGTTGGTATATCTTGTATTCTATATGATGCTTCTAATGCTGAAGAAAGTTCATTTAGTTCTTCTCTTAATGAATTTCTAAATGCTAATTGACTATTACTTAAACCTCTACTTTTAAATTGAACCTCTAGTGGCTCTATTTTACTTGTTTTTTTAGCAATTTCTTTTTCTAAAAAATCTCTGTTGGTAATAATAATGTCATTAAAAGTATTATCTAATTCACCAATTCTGGTTTCTACATTAGCTTTTCTTTTTACTAATGAAGCTGTACCACCAAGCAAACCAACTTCATTTAGTAATTTATCCCATTCATCAAAATAATCTTTTAATATTTGAACAGCTTTTTTTTCTGCATCGGTAGTAGGCGTTTTGTTATGAATATAAAGATCAGTAATATGCTGACCAAAGTCTTCGAAAGTAAGGTTTTCTCTGCCTCGAAGCTTTTGAATTTTTGCAACTGTATTACTAATTTGCATATCAGCAATTTGATAATTACCCTGTGGAGAAACCTCTCCCCATATTTCATGTATTTGATTGTAGACATTACCCCATCTACCTGACAAAGCACCAGCTTCTTGGAATACAGAAACACCAAAACTTTTTCCTAATTGGTTTAATTTAAATAATACACCACCATCATTTACTAATCTCATAAAACGTAGTTTTACATTTTTAGTTGCACCACTGTTTTTACCCATTACAGATTTTACTGGAGTTGGTAATGCTCTATAAAATATTGAGTTAGTCCACCACTCACCTTCGAACAAAAGATCATCTGTTGTTACACTAGGTAATGGTGTTTCTGTAACTACTTTTTGAGGAGGTCTAGAGTTTACACCTTTAGATAAATTATCAAAACTTTCCATAGTTTCTCTAAAAGATTTAGCTATAGACTCTGCTTGTCTAGGTTGTTGTATATCTATAGTTTTACCAATTCCATAACCAAGAACACTAGATACACCTTGAGCAACAATCTGTCTTAGCATTGCATCACGAATAGCCTGATCAGCTTCTGTATCTCCACTTAAATCATTTGCTAAAGTAAATGCATTGTAAGTTCCTTCGAAGAAAGCAGCTTCAGCATTAGCAACTCGCAAGCCTTTCATTGCCATTGTTTCATTTAGTGTAGCAACAACAGCTTTTCTTGCATTTTCTATTTGTTGAGGTGTTTCAAGTTCATTAAATGGTTCTAGTACATCAGATTTTTTTTCTGCTTCATACTTTCTTATTTGTCTAATATCTTCAGGACTTAAAAAATCTTCTCCTAAATATCTAGCAGCTTGTTTTTTACCCATAGATTTTACTAAAGAATATGTTCCACCAATAGCAATAAGCTCTGATATTAATACTGGATCAGCTAATACACTTTTTACAAATCCTGCTGACTCTAAAACTCTTTGGGCTTCTGACATTTCAAATCTATGATCACGAGCATTAATTGCAGCTTCTTCATTAAAACCATAACTTTGTATATACTTTCCATCTGGTGAATTAGGGTTAATATTATTTTTTTCTAAAAATTTAATAACATCAAAACCTAAATCTCTTTTAACAGGTTTTTGTATATAAAATTTATTTCCTTCAACCATAGGACTAAATGTTTGTTTTGTATTTGCTTTAAGAGTTTCTAAGAAAGAAGGCTCAGGCTCTACAATAGGAAATGTTTTTTCAGGAAATGTAGGAAAACTTGGTGTTAATTTAATATCGGCCATTAATTAAACCGTTCCAAATATGGTAAAAAGAAATCAACATCTTGTGGACGTATTACTTTTTCATCGACAAGTGTTTTAAAAATATTTCTATTTATAGGGTTTGCTAACATTTCAGGATATCGCATTAGCATTAATGCTTGTTCTGCTCTTAGTAATGGAATACTACTTCTTGGTGCAGTGTCATTTAAATTTTCATTTAATATTCTTTCTTCATCACCAGCTATTGGCTGAAGGCCTTTAAACTGTATAAACTTACCACCATTAGGATCTAAAGATAATGCTCTAGAAAAATCTCTAGTATAAAATAATATATTAGGGTGCGCTGTTGGTTTATCTTCATATTCAAAAATATCTATTAAAACAGGAACACCTTCAGGGGTTTGAAGTTTTTCATATCCACCACCACCTACAGTTGGTAGCATTATATAATACACGCCAGATTGTTGTGTTGATTCTCTATATTTAAAATCAATATCGTGAAAATATCTTTGACCAAATTCATCAACTACAGATCCACCACCTTCAGCTTCTCCAAATAAAAATCTATCTAAAGGTTGCGGAAGAGGTGTAAGATATACGCCTGTTAAAGTTCTTCCAACAATTTCAGTTGCAGTAAATCCGTCTGTAGTAAATCGTCTTTGTCTTTCTAAATCACTTATGTTTTCAAATATTAACTGTGAAGCAGCAGCATCCATTGCATTTTGAGTTTTTTTACCAGCATATTTACTTCTTGCACCTTTAACTAAAGGTCTACCACTTGAACCAAAAATCATACCTGAATCTAAATATCCAGTCATTGGATCAACAATAGAACCTAAAACTTTATTATCGTAACCATAGGTAGCATTTATAAAACCTTTTAATATTGTTTGAAGATCAGAACCGTTACTAATATTTCTACCCAAAGCAATAGAAGCATTTAATAAAACTTGACTACTTTGAAAGTCTGCTTCTGGATAATTATCAGCAATCCAGTCTTCTATATCTTCACCTAATCTAAGTTTTAAAAATGCTTTTACACCGCCTTCTCCTGCGGCTTGATCTGCAGCAATAATTTCTCTTAATGCTTCGTCAGGAGAACTAGTTCCCCCAATATCATATAGTATAAGCGCAGAAGAAAATCGTGCTACTGTTTCTGGTGGTAATTGATTTTGTCCTTGTTGCACCCAAAGGTTATTATTAGTACCGTCAGGTTGTTGCGTTAAACCTTTTGCAAACAAAGAAAATAAAAACGATCCAGCTTCGGCACCAGTTTGTGCAGCCAAACTTAAACTTGCAACAAGATTAGGAACTCTAATTCCTTTATCCATGTCTTCAAATATTTTTAAACCAAGTTCAGTAAGCTGCCCACTTGGTTTTACAAACAATGCTGAGTTATTATAATCTATTACAGTTCCTTTAGGTAAACCTGCTAGTCCTGTGTAAACTTCATCTTCATACGTTCTAAGCTGAGAGTCAGTAGCAAAACTTCGAAGACGATCAACAGCATCTAATGAATTTTGTATTTCTATTTCTTTTTCAAATAAAGCAAACTGTTCTTTGTTGTAATCAAGCAGCCTACCTGTTTGTGTTCTAATTTCTGATTTAGCTGTAGTAATTTTTGTAGATTCAAACAAACCTTTACTAATTAAATACAGTGCTGAATCTTTGTCTAAGTCTTTTACAAACTCATCAAATTCAGATTTATTTTTATTGTTTGCTATACTTACAGCTCGATCAAGTAAAACTGGTGAAACACCTCGCCCATCTGTTTTTTCTTGTAGTGTATTCATTAAAGGTTGAATTATAGAAAGAGCAAAATCATTTAGTATTTCTGTATGATAATCTCTTTCACTTTTTTTATCTAAGCCAGTTGAAACGCTTGATAATAAAGATGTTACATTTGCAATAGCTTTGTTTGTATCTTCTTCAGTTAATAGATCTGTTTCTTGAAGGCTTCTTATATTTTGAACAATATCTACAACTTCATTTATTTTACCTTGATCTTGGCTTGCCGTATCTTTCTTTACAAATTTATTATATTCACTATCAGCTTTTGATGATTGGCTATCAAGATAATCCTGTGTGTGTTTTGAAGTAGCTGTTTTAATTATAGATTTTATTTGATTTCTATATGAAGCAGCTTCTGCTAAAGAATTATTTGGATTGCGAAGTTTTTCTTGTAGCAATCTTATTGCTTCTTTTTCACCTGTTGTTGCTGTTTCTAGTGCTTTTTCATTTGCTGCTTCTTTATTTTTATCTGTAACTTTTTTTATTTTTTTAGAATTTACAGCCCTTAACTTTTGAAAGTTTTTAAGTTCAGTTCCTTCTAAAAAAGCAACAAGAGGAATGTCATCATCATTTTTTTGCCCAATGTATTCAAAGTACAACCTTCTCATTTCTTCAGGATTTTTACTTTGTTCTGCTTCGTCATACAAAGATATGAATGTATTCCAAGCTTCTAAAGCTTTTGCTTTTTGAGCAGCTTCTTCAGCAGCAAGTTTTTTCTTATCTTGTTCTTCAATTAATTTTTGTGTCTCTGCTTTTGGATTTACAAATGCTTTTAATTTATCAAGAGCATTTTTTTGACCTTCTTCATCTGCATAGTTTATTAATTTTCTAGTTATAGAAAGAACGCCACCATAAGGTCTAAGTTTATTTAATTCATCAACAAGAACTTCAGAGTCTTCTCGACCATCAGCATCAGTTTCTTGCTGCATGTTTATAATTATACTGATTTGATTTTTTAAATTTTCTAGTTCTGTAGAACTTAAATTCTGAATTGATTCTAAGTTTGTAAATGCTTCTACAAAAGCATCACCTATAGCATTTGTTGCTACTTGATTAATTTTACTTTTTGCTTCTGGTGGAGCTTGATCTTCATAATTTGTTAGGCCTGAAATTAAATTATCTAGATCTAATGGATTTTTTGATACATCAAATCCAGCAATAAAATTATTTATATCAGGTTCCATTAAATCAAAATATTCATTACCTTCAGCAGTTTCTATTTCATCCAAAGCATCTGAGTTATTTTTAAATGATGTAGCTAATTCATCTAATTTTAACCCTTCACTAAACTGTCTTATAAATTTAACACGCTGTCTAATAATTGGATCTTGGATTGTAGGTATTAAAGCAGGATTAGTAAATGCAGCTTCTATTCTTAATCGTTCAGATTCAGGTAATCCTTTAGTTGACGCAGAAAGCAAATTTGTAATTGCTGCTGCTTTAGAAAAAGCAAGTTTATCTTGGTTTTTAACAAATTCTATTTTGTCTCCACGAAGAGCAAAGTCTTCTTCAATAGCTGTAGAAAGAGCATCAGCCATATTAAAAATTTCACTAACTGCTTCTGGTGTATTTGCCATTGCAACAGATTTAGATAAAAGTCTTTGTGCAAAGAAAATATTTTCTTCTGATCTTTTCTTAGCTAATTTTAATGCAGCTTCTTGTTCTTTAAGTTCTAATGTTAATTGTGTCTCTCTGAATATAGCTCCACCTGTGTTAGCTATAAACTCACCAAACCTACCGTCAGCAGCTTTATCCATTGCCTTTAGATAGTCACCAAATCTTTGGTTATACTCAGAAGAACTAATACCTTGATTTACCATTTCAGAAGATTTTAACTGTAATTCTTCTGTCATTGATTCTTCAAATCTACGTTCAATAACTGCTTTATATGCATCTTGGGAAACCAATCCAAAATCAGGTGGTAGTGCAAAAGCTTTTGGTTTTCCGTCTTTATCAAACTCTATAAGGTTTTGTTTCTTTACAGCTTTAGCTGCATTAGTTCCTTTTTCTATAGCTTGAGATCTTAAAACAGGAGCTAAATTATTTGCTATTCCATCAACAGTCGAAGCAAGTGTTTGCCAAGTTCGATCAGCACCGGTGTTAACATTTACAACACCAATCCTTGGTAGTCTTGCTCTTCTTTCTTGTCGCTCAATAGCCATAATTAAAATCCGTACATTTTATATTTTTGATAACCGCCAGCAAATGAACCAAGTGCTTGAAACATAGCTGCTCGTTGCGCTTGCTTACCACGTTCAATTTCAATAAGGCTTGCTAGTTTTGTCTGACCTTTTTCAAGCGCAAGACCCTGACTTAATGTTGCAATATCTTTTACTAATACTTGACGTTCAGAACCTTGAACATCATAAAAAGCTCTCTCAACACCTATGTTTTCACCACCGCCACTTTGAAAAGAAAACAAAGCATCATTTGATTTATAAGCTCTTTCATACTCTCTAATACGAATTGCCATATTATTTATAGCTTGAGCTTCATCAGCAATGCCTTGTATCTCTCTTGCTTCTGCTTGCTGTTCTGCTTGTCCTCTGGCTGCTGCTCCTGCTTGTAATGAAGCAAATCCAGATATAGCTCCTAATATTAAACTTATAGCCATTAGAATACTAACTCCGCTATTAACCCATTTACCTGCAAGGGCAGTGGGGCTGATTGTGTTATTGTTACTTGTGGATCTGCACTATATCCAAGCAACCGAAACTCATGTTTGCCAGTAAAAGCTTGCTGTTGCAAAGAAAGATCGTCAGTAACATTTCTTATAATTAAGTTAGTTCCATTAACACTAACAGACAATGTATTATTCAAATCAAGAAAAACACTGGTAACACCTCTAGGTATTCCAGTTATTGGACCACCTGCTATAGAAACATCAATAGGATTTGTAGTTAATGTAACATCAAAATCAAAACCTATTTCAGCAGAAGTAAGTGTAGCATCTACAGAAGACACATCTACATTACCACCAGCTACAGTAAACTGACCAATATAGTTATTACCATTTACTACTTGAACAACAGCACCATTGTTAAAATCTGCAGACACATCAAACACACCAGATGATCCAGTAAACACAGTAGACATATCAGTGTTTTTAGTAGCTACAAATTCACAAAGAACATGCTTTTCAGTGCCATCACCTAAATTAAAAACGACATTAGCAAACACTCGATCATCAATAGTACAAGTAGAAACAAATGTTCCAGCACAGGTAAACTCAGTCCATCCTGCTCTATTTTCTGCACGATTAGAATTGAATACAGCTATCGTTCCATCAGCATTTGTGATAAACAAATAACTTTCTGATCTGTTTAAAGCACCATTAAAAACATTTTGTTCAATAGGAGTTTTAATTAAATGAGAAGAAACAGTAGATATTGGAGTTGCAACATAAGCAGCTTCACTATCACTAAACAAAAACTCTCTAACTATTGCTCCACCTTTTTGAGTAAAAACAGTAGCTCCATCAAATATTACTGGTCTTTCAAATCCAGAACCAAAAGATGTTTGCCTTCTTACCTGAACATTAGTTGGGGTCATTGGTTGGTTTTGAAATGCAGGTAAATACATTTCAGATGATGCAGTAAAGACTTGTAGATCCCTATTAGATACTACATGCCGTATTTGATTTATTTCACCAATACTTGCAGTTACTTGTATTGAGTCATTGTCAGCAGCAGTACCTACATCAAAGTTATAATACTTGCCGCTCTTGCTCATAAATATTGCGTCTGGTTGAGCAACAGTTCCAGCAAATACTAATCTGTTTTCATGAAATGTAACAGCAGCAGGAAAACCTCGAAGTGAAGAAAAAGACTGTTCATCCCAACTTGTTATTGGTGCATGGCTAGCAATCTTTGGAGTTCCACCCCCATCTTCAGAAGCATTTGCAGCACCACCAGCAGTAAAAGTAAATCGATCATCATCTACAATAGAAACCACAGAACGTGTTCCATCTAAATTACTTTTAGAAATACCACCTACAGATCCAGCATCACTTATAGTAATTGAATCACCAACGCTTAGTCCATGATTAACCATTGTAACTTCAACACTTGTAGAGCCATCATTTGTTCTAAATGGAGCTACATCTAACTTAACTAAAAGTGTATCTAGTATATCACCAGTTGCTACTGTTGAACTTGTAACACCAGTTATTTCTATTTCTGCACCATTGTATCTTATTGTAGTTCCAATATGTTTTGATGGAGAAGATGTATCCCAATAAGCAGAACTTGTTGTAAGTGTTACTCCTGACCCAGAAGTAGCAGAAGGATCAAGAGTTACTCCTGACTTTTGAAAATTAAAGTATGGTTGATAAATTTCTTTATTGTCAGATCGTTGATCAAATACAAAAGGTTCAACCTGAAACGTAGAAAGACTTGTTCTAATTAATTGTTGAGGCATAAACAAAGGATGACAAATGAACATTACATCCCCAGCTTGAGCAAATGTATACTCATGCAAATAATCATGATCAAACTTTAATGTTTGACTATTAATATCTTGTGTAATTGTAGCAGTCAAAGATACAGCACCAGTAGTAGGACTTAATAAAAATACTCTTACTTTTTGATGCTCAAGAGAAACTACATATTGTTCATCATCAGAAAATATAAATGGCAACAGTCTAGCTTGCTGCACCTTTGTGCCATCAACAGTTATATCAGCAAACTTGTATATATGTTCTAAAGCTGGACGTTTTATTACACCGCCCTCTGCTCGAAGAAAAAAATTTTCTACTCGTTGTGCTGATTGATTATATAACTCTGTATCTGTTCTTGAATACAAAGAAGGACTTACTTCACCGTATTTGAAGTTTGTTAATGGAACGCGAACCTTTTGCATTTAGCTTCGCCTTTGTGCAATAAATCTTGATGTATTTAGTTTTCTTGTTGTTTGTTGTTGGGAATCAATAGTTCTAGCTTTCATCATAGCAGCTTGTGCTTGTTGAGCCATAAGATTAGCTAACTGTGCATCTCTTGCTAAACTAAAAGCAAATACTCTTGCTAATTCTAATTCTAAAGCAATAGTAAAATATGAAGGAAAATCTGTTTCTTCTGCTCGATAAGTGTAGTCTAAAATAACTACTGAATTTGCATCTTCATTAGCATATATCTTGTCACCATATGTTTGATACTCAATCGGAGTATCATTAACAGTAACAGCATGTGTCATTAGCCATCCATCTGGTAATTGATATGCTGCATCGTAGCGTCCTGTTGGTGGATCTGTTAACCTATTCAATATAGCTTGATTAGTAGAAAACCTCCAACGGGAAGATGTTAAAGAAGCTCTAGCTATATCTTCATAAACATTAGAGGCTACAAGAGCCTCGTTATTTCCATCATCAAAAGAAGTTATAGGATCAGCACCAATCAGGATTAAAGCTCTTGCACAAATATCTATAGCTGAGTTTGCCGGTGTACTTGTTACTGCCATTTCTAATCCTTAAAAAAGGTGGGGCCGAAGCCCCAACCTATTAGTCGCTATCGGTTTCA
>CESX01017786.1_pt1 | contig 14096 bp, 24 predicted proteins | sample 326941 | NCBI WGS metagenome assembly CESX01 (sample SAMEA2622357, study PRJEB7988) | marine metagenome | isolation source: saline water (ENVO:00002010), including
ACCAGATATAGCCATTTCAGCATTTTCAAGAATAAGCTGAACTGTAAGATTAAGAGTCTTAATTGCTGGCATTGCTTGCAAAACAGGACCACGACCCCAAACCTCAAACCCAGATTTAGACCAGCGTGTTGTTATCCAAGGCACAGAACCACGACCTTGCAGCTCATATTCTTCTAATATCTGATTATCAGTTTCGGATATAAGATAGTAATTATATACATCCTGAAATCTCTTTTCGGTATTCAAACATGTAGCTTCAATAATTTTAGTCTTACGATTAGGATTACGAGCTAGTTGACTTTTCATTTGATCGGTTAGTTTTGCTTTTGGATATTTCTGCAAAACCTCACGAAGCTCCATATCATAATTCCAACGAAACCAACCAGATATTGAATCTAAAGACCCGGGCAATATTGCAAGATTTGTAGGAGGTACTGATGTAAAGTGAAGATCTCCAATAAACCTACCTTCTTCTACAAGTAAGTTCATTGTGCCAAGACCAAGATCCTGAAATCCCTCATGTAACTCAGCATTAAAATTTGAGTTACGCAGACCCTCATGCAAAAGATCAGTTATCTCATCAAGTTGCTGTTGAAAAGCTTTATTAATAAGCTCTTTAGGAAACTCGGGACCGGGCATCAAGCGGAAAGCTCTTCCATTAGGAGGGAAGAAACCCAACTGAAGCCTAGATGCAAACTTTGGCAAACCTACAACGGCTGTTTCATCATAGATATTTTCAGTTCTGCGCTGTGCAGCAGACTCTTGATAAAAGCTTTCACGATGGGGAAGCACATAATCATAACACTCTTCCCATATATCAGACCAAGAATTCCAACGCATTTTAGCTTTCTTGAACTTATCAAGAACCATGTTTATCTTTTTGTCAGTTCCTATAGGAGGTGGGGAGGAGTTTCCATCATACATGACTATAACCTTATTGAACCAGACTTCGTTTTACCCATAGTCCTATAACCCTGATTGGTATCCATCTCCTCATCTTGAAGAGAACGTTGACCATAAAGATTATTTGACCTCACACGTTCACGCTCTTTTTTCTCTGCTTCCATCCTTTTACGCTCATCTTCAACACGCTTTTTTTCCGCTGCCCTTCTCTCTTCGAGTTCTGGGTCAGGTGGTGGAGCTGATCTTCCAAATCCCATAACAACCTCCTAGTTATCTATAAATATGGCTTTTCCACCATTTTTACGCAATTCACAATACAATTGATAAGGAGTTAATATCCAAGGCTTACTTATCCCACATACATGCTTAATAAAACTAACGCAATAAAGCCAACGAGGTAGAAAAACTGGTTTCTTGTTCTCTTCTATCTCAAGACAAATACAGTTTTTTACCAGATCATAGATTAGAAAGTTGGCATCATCTCCTCTAAACCATAAAAAGTTAAAACCTCTGGTGGTATATTCAATTTTTGACCAAGCATCTAACTTAACATCGTAATAAACAGCAAAAACATGACCAAACTTAGGTCTATGACGTGTAAATAATCTCCATATACCTATATTCTTTGATTCGTGAAAGCAAATTATCCATTTCATAGTGATCTAACTTGGCTTAATCGTGATTTATTCTGTCGGCTGTTTCTCATTTTCATTCGAGAAAAAGGATTTCCAGCCCTTTCAGCGGTTGTAGGGGAAAATGTTGTTCTACCACCGAGAATAACTCTCCTTCCTTCGCCACCGCCTAACATTGCATATTGCAAAGCATCATGTATATGAGAAAAACGATTCTTTGATGGACGGTCATCATGCGTTTCACGACCCATATTGTAAGTTCTCTTGTACTGATAGCCGCCCTCGAACCCAGAAATCAAAACTGTACAAGTCGGGCTAATGGTAAGTGACGGAGTTCCGTCTGTCATACGGTTTAGTACAGACTCAACAGACTCGATTCTCATTTGTATATCATTGCTAGGAGCAGGGTATGCTGTAATCCCAGCAGCCCTAAGTATCATAAATGGCGTATGCTCGGATGTCTGAGCCATCTGATTTCCAGCCGGATCACCAATAAACTTAAAATCTAATTCTGACCATTGGTTTCTGGCAATTTCTTTTTTGAGGACTTCTGCAAATCGTCCAGCTCCCATATCCTGTCCAATGACTTCGTGGAAAACAACCCAACGCCCAAATGTTGTCTGTTGGGAGAAAACTGCCGATGGCGTCCTTCCAAAGTCAATGCCGATGATAACGTCCTTACCCTGTATGGGTTGTATCGGTGCATTCGCAACATGAGTCTCCCTTCTGAATGCTGGGTAGACAGGCTTGCCATCTAACAATGATTGATATTGATTTAATACATATACTTTGACCCACATCGAGCTTTTGCCAAGAATAATTTTATCATAATAATCGGATTGTATATTCTCTTGGTTCTCTGCCTTGGAGTTCTTTTCATATCCAGTTAAATTACCTTCCTTGTCCAGGATTTCCTTCATAGCAGGTGGCTGAGAAAAAAATGTCCAGTCATCAGGTTTCACAAGCAACAGCTTTTCATCATCTGACATATACTCAGGAGCAGGGGCTTCGCCAGACATAATAGCCCACCAGTGAGTTTCATCAGGAGAGTTTGTATCCATAATGACACCATACCAGCTAGGACCGCCATCTCTCATCGATGGAAAGCGACCACATCTCATGGTACAAGCATCAATAATACTTTTTGGGATTTCTCTGGCTTCGTTAACCCATACGGCAGTCAACTCTAAAGACAAAAGCTTCTTTACATCCTCTTGCTTGTCCAAAGCCAAAAAGATGACTTCGCACTCAACAATGGTTTTGTCGGCTAGTGCAAAATAAATATTATGAGTATAAGGAGGCGACCACACAAACCTCCCTACCTCATCAGAGAACCAATCACGCCAAGTTTTGATTGTTGTGGTTTTTAACTGTGGATTCGTATTACGAATAACAGCAAACCTTGTTCTCCTTACGCCAGACTTATTGGGACTCTGATTAACCGCTATACGCATTAATTCCATACAGCAAGTAACAGATTTCCCAGATCCAACAGGACCACGAATACCACGGACAAAAGACTTGTCCTTCATAAAGGTTTTAGCAATCAGCCCCGGCGGTTTGTAATCAAGATTCATTAGGCTAGAAACTGCCTCGTTTTCGCACCACCACCAGCACCAGCACCAAGACTTAACTGCCTTTTTCTAGCAGCAGCACTTAACTTTGTTGGATCACCTGATGTTGTAGCATTCGACATAACTGGAGTAGATACAACTTCATCAGGACCATCATTTCCAGCCCTTCTTACTTCACCTCTAGCCTCATCAGCTACAGTAGTTTGATAACCAGTACCAAATTGGCTAGTACCAATTTTCGCACCAGTCATCTTAGGATCAAAACCAAAATTCCCAGTATAAACCTTCTGTCTACCAAAAAGGGTGTCTTGCTCTTTCTCAACACCACGAATACGACCAGAGCGATCATAAACAGCAGTACCACCAGCATCTATCTTTGACCTAATTCTGCCAGCATTCTGTTTGCCAAACTCGTTTATACCTCTTGCTAAACCACCAAATATAGGATTATTCATACTACGTTCGCTCATCTGACCTTCGTCAGCCCTACGATCAAGATCCCTTCTGGCTAGCTCTGTTCTTGATTCAGTGACGGTTTTAAAATCATCTCCTATCTTTTTACGACGAAAACCTGATTCAGTTCTGCCTCTCTTGCCTAACTTAGCTCTACTTTGTGCATCAGCTCTAGCTCTAGCTTCTGCCCTAGATCTCTTGTCTTGCAATCTTCCGCTGTAATCGGTTCCACCTGAACTTGACTCTTCACCCATTTTGACCTCCTTGGCTTAAAAAAAATATCGTGAGTGTGGTTTACCCTTTATATGTGATCGGCTGTATTTCTAAGGTCGGTTTTTGTAACTACCGTGTACTAGCATTGGGACCCCCTAGTCCAAATTGAAGTTTATCTGAACAGCAGTAGATGGAGTGTTACCCGTGTCCTGTCTGAATCCTGCCCTGTCCATTAAATCCCTAGCGGCTTCAAGCCTGACGTGTTGTGACTTACTTGCTAGCAGTTCTGTCATGGTCGCCATCGCCTGTGTAGCAGACCATCCTAATGTCTTAGTAGCCAGCTCTTGTCTGTAGTCTATAACGTGTTGTTTATTCAATGTATTGTAAGCCCAAGCTTTGTTCCTACCCAAGCGTTCAGCAGCAGTCTTTGGGTTGCAACCATCATGCAAGATCATATGCACTATTTCAGCTTGAGCATCAGTTACTTTGTTATGCTGTGTGCGTAATGTTGGTGCGTGTTTATCAATGTCTTGCATTGGTACTACACCGTTCTTGTATTTAGCTTGTTGTTCTGTATTTGCTTTCGTCATGTTCAAGATCCATAACTCTTCGGAAGGAGATTATACACATACCCGCAAATCCTTTGTCAATACACTTTCTGTAACCTACTGATAACACGCTATAAGCACCCTGCGAATATCATTCGCCCTAGCTGGCGAAATGCTATTCTCCGAAGTGCAGCTTGAGTGTGTCGCAGATACCGCTGATGCCCTTGGTCGGGCATTGCTAGACAAGTGCCTGATAGTAGGCACAGCTAGCGAGTCATTACTTCATCCGGGGCAAGGAACGTCTGCCCTTGGCAGGTCGTTCGTTCACCCCTCGACTTTTCCACACACACACATGATTGGCCCTACGTCGTTAATATTATCCTTGCAGGTTAGCACACAAATCCCTTTGGGAGCGGTCACCAGATACTTTTTAATTAAGCTGCGCATGCTCTTTTGAATCTTTGTAAAGATCCGAATCAAAATCCGAATTTATTATAATTAAGTCACTCTTGCGAGTGACATGTTTGTTTATTGAAAATCCATTTTGACAAGGGGGTTTGCACCCCTTCGGAACTTGACATGACCTTTCGTGTGCAGGGGGGCGGTAAGAACGTCGCAGGGAATCCTGTGTGCGTGTTAGCTTAACTTGAAAAGGAGACAGAGATGTCAAAAGCAACAGTAGTAGAATCACAGATCGTTAACAATCTTGAGTCAGAGGGAGCCTTTGAACTAAATCGAGGCTGGTCTGACGCATGGATGGAGATCCAGCAAGCGGTTGATAACGGAGACTTCGAGAGAGCTAGGCAGCTAACTGACAATATCGAATCACTCGACATCTGGTTCTAAGCCAAATTTAATCGGGGTAGACATAGGGTTTACCCCATTTCTCAGCAGAAGGAGAATGACATGAGTAACGAAATTACACAGATCGCAGAAGAAGAGTTGGTAATCAATCAGCAAGCAGATCGTGATGATCTCACACCAGAGAATCTTGATCGTGTTGCAGCGCAGCTTCAACGTGACGATCGCTTACCTGAAGACCGTCAGGCACAGTGGGACGCAGAGTTCAGACGTAGGATGCTTGCAGTAATTGAGATGTTCGAGGATGGTTCAGAGGTTATCTTACAGTGTAAGATTGCTGACCAGTTCACTAGGGTGTTCGAGAAGATCACTCACAATCTGGTGGCAGCAGGTACACAGAAGCGTAGAGAGCTTAGAGATCTACAGAGAGATGACGTTGGCATCGAGATCACAGGTAACAAGATAGAGGATGCAGAGGATCAACTGAGACTTCTGCGTGAACAATACTGGATTGCTAATCATGTCTACGGCATGATGCGGCATGACATCAGGCGTAAGGTTATCGATGATTCCGGTGTCAACTGGGGTCAGTACATACCAGCAGACGAGATGTCCAGAGTGAAGCGTGTCAAGTTTCGCAAGGGTCAACTGACCATGGAGACTTATCAAGCCAATCCACAATGTTTCTACAGCTATGCTAGAGAGGCTGGATTGGTAGAGATGCCAAGAGACGACAGTCACGCAACGTCAATGTAATATCACGGTGGGAGAGAGGGTTCACCCCTTCTCTTCCACATTTTTCTCGTTACAATAAGTTGGGGAAACTTTCCTTTTCCCCAAACCCCATTTCCGTCAGGGACACTGCGTTCCCCGACACCCCACACCGTTCAGCACCCAGCTTTAGATGGTGCGCCTCATAAACAGTAGGAGTGTATGATGTTTAACAAAAAATTGAGTCTTAAAAAGTTTACTTTCAATAACCCATTGTGGTCTGTGATAACTGTCATAATGATCGTGTTTGTATATGGAGCAATCATATCTCATCTTGGCTTATTCGCTGCATTTGCTTTTCTAGTCAAGACAGTAGCTATACTGTTGTTCTACATGGCACATATGTTTGCTTGGGAATGGCTGAAGGTTGCCGGAAACTCCTTTATGGAATTTGTAGACTCTAAGTACAAGCAAGGTTTAAGCCAAAATTGGTTTAAGAAAGATGAGTACAATACAGGAGGTTGATATGATCTTTTACATATTTGCTGGTATAGTATCTGCTTGTGCAATATTGTTTTTGCTTGCCAAATTCGACATGAAAAAAGTGCTGGCTTTCGATATACTTGTAGATATGTCAGCCTCTATATTTCTTATGGTAATGTTCTTCGGTACATTTGCTGGCATGATGGCCGCTATCGTAGGTGGTGCAATCATATCAATAGCTTTATATGTATTGAAGAAGACCATAGGTTGTAGTAAGCCAAAGTGGAATAAATACAAAATAGTTTGGGTGGATGTGCCGCCTAAACAAAACTAAACAGAATTGAGGTACTCACCGTCAGCCCGGGCAAGGTCGTCAGTAGTGCCACAGAGGGTCAGGTAACGTGATACCCTCACAATATGACACTGTTTCCTATAGTCTATACGCTAGCGGGACGCAATGCAGTGGCAGAGGCTAAACGTGACGCCTCATACAACGTGCAACTCTAGACGTAAGGAGAATTACACATGAACTTTGCACAAATCACCGTATCTGGCAACGTAGGTCAGACCCCTGAGATCCGTGACGTAAATGGCACTAAAGTCGCCAACTTTTCTGTTGCGGTAAACGAAAACTACAAGAACAAAAATGGTGAGAAGGTTGAGACTACTCATTGGTTCCGTGTGGAAGCATGGGACGGTAGCAATGGCAAGGGCCTCGTGTCCAATGTCATTGAGCAGTATGTCACAGCCGGAACAACTGTCTTTGTCCAGGGGATGCCTCTTCTTGAGGAGTATGAGAAGGATGGCGTAAAACAACGCTCATTCAAAATCAAACTTGCAGGAGCAGGTTCTACTTTCCGCATGGGCGGTAGCAAATCATCAGGCAGCGACGAAGCCCCAAAGGGTAAAAGCGGTGCGCCAGATGACGACATTCCGTTCTAGGGGTTTCCTACTGTTGTCCTAGACGGATAGGGGTAAGAGTTGATTTTTCCTTTGCTGTACCTTTCCAGCATTGCAGCTCTTGCCCCACTTTTTTTATTTTTTTTAGCCCCATGACGTCAATTATCAAGAATCATGTGCTAATATAGAATTAGATAAAGAAACTGACCCCCGACTTTATCTAAGCATCGAACTTCTGCTAGGGGGTCACCAATCCCTACAACCGTTGGAGAGTAGAATGGAACTTGATCCAGCAGTATTGCGCCTCATTGACGAGTTAAACGCACAAGAAGCTAACGCATATGTTGGCGATCCTACCGAAACATACGACAAGATTATCAAGCTATGTAATTATAACATGGATGTTGTGACAGCTCATTTTGAGGCTAAAGCCAATATAGATGAGCCTCGATTTTAGGAGGTTACAATGAGAATCAAAGACTCAGACCTAATCAATTGCACCCAATGCAATGGCAAAGGGTTCAAGTATGTCGAAACAATCTACAAAGTGAGAGACTCACTAATCGCCTCGTTTGGTATGGTAGACGTTACACCAAAAGACTGTGAAACTTGTGGTGGTAAAGGTCTTGTAATTGCAAAATTGGAGAAGGGTTATGCTAAATGATAAACCGCCTCAGAAAAATCACATTCATCAACAGGAAGACGACATGGCTTGGATGGTTCGTCACTGTTCACCTTTTCTTTATATTCACACTGCTGCTTATGCTCGTTGGGCTAGGCATCAATCCCACTTTGCTAGTCAGCGTGATAGGTGCGCCACTATGGATTTCTGTAGCGTTCGTTTCCAAGTTCATAACTGACAAAATCATGGAGGACTAATTGTTTTCAAACTATCAAAAGACTGATGTGTTTATGGAGTGCCACAAAGTAGAATTAGAAATTAGCGATGACCATGCTAACTTTGTTTTCTACAAAGCAAACGATACTGTTGCTGCTCGTGTAGCTGTTATTGAACCTAGTGACGTTACTGCTGAAAGTGTTGAAGCTATTCCTCATGTTTGGATGAATGGCTTCTTGGAGAAAAATAAAACTTATATACTAATGGAGGCAAAAAATGATTCAGATACCACTGAATGAACTAAAACCAGCTAAAAATAATGTACGCCAAGTAAAGACAACACCAGAGAGTATCAAGTCTCTTGCCGCCTCAATTGAGTCACAGGGCATGCTTCATAATCTTGTTATCAAAAAGAATGGCAAGGGTTATGAGGTCATCGATGGTAATCGTAGACTAGAAGCTTTGCGTGTCTTGCATGGTGCAAAAGCATCAAATCAAATCAACTGTATTGTTATTGAAGATAATGACAATGAGATTGGTCTTCATGCAAACATGATGCGTGAAGATATGCACCCACTTGATGAGTCTGATGTTATCTATGATATTGTTGCCGAAGGTCAGGAAGACTTCGACTCTGTTGGTAAACGATTTGGTCAAACAAAACAATGGGTTAAGCAACGTTTGGCATTGTCGAGTCTATCAGCAAAGGCAAAAGCCAAGTTCAGAAACTATGACTTTGGTCTTGGTGTGGCTGTTGCGTTTACTCTTGGCTCACATGAGCAGCAAGATAAATTCCTTGATGACAATGAAAGCGCACAGTTATCTGCTGGCTGGGTCAAAGACGCTATGACAGACAGCAAGATACCAGCATCCAAAGCATTGTTTGAATGGGAAGGATCACATCTTGAGAAAGATCTTGGTGTTCAACGTGATTTGTTTAGTGAGGAAGTGTTCTTTACTAACAGAGAAGCGTTTGAAGAATCACAGATGAACTTTATACAAGAATTCATCAATCTTGAACGACAGACAAAAGACTTTCAGGATGTAGTATTCCTAAAGGATGAGTATTGGTTTGATTCTCCTGCGACAAGAGGATGGAGTATATGTCACGATCAGGATACTCCTGACTCAGACTGTATTCTCTGTGTTATGTACAATACATATCAGATGAAGTTCCTTACTCAACGTATGGTTTCCGATGAGCAGAAAGAACAAAGCCAATTAGAAGAACCAACAGAAGAAGAAGTAGAACTAAATCCAATTACATATACAAAGCCTCAAAAGTCTTTGCTTCATGGATATTATGCACATGAGACAAAGGTTGCTTTGTGGCACAAGACAAACAAAAACGACCTAACTAAGTTTATGATGGCTATGTTTTGTCATCGATCACTTGGTTGGACATATTCAATGACCGATAGAATTGGTAACTGTCATGCAGACTACCAAAGATTCTTTCCAGTAGATGAGGAGCCTGACAATTATGTCGTACCTGAACATGAAACTTTTATTGAAGAGCATAAAGAAGCTGCTAAGTTGGCTTACGATGAACACGGAATTGTACCACTCAAGTATTGCCTTGATCTTGACCGTCAAACATTATCTAGGCTTTTTAGTGCAATATGCCTTACAACTCTTGGCAACCATGACATCCAGTCCGAAACGTTCCAAGAAAACTCACCAGCGATTGTTGACTGGCCTTGGTTCAGACCAGACTACAAATGGCTAAACAAATACAAATCTGCACAGCTTGATATGCTATCTGATTATCTTCTTGGTAAAGTCATATCAGGCAGTAAACGTGATAAGATAGAAGCGATAAAGCAAAAACTAGACACAAGTCCTGAGTTCGATCCTTATGGTGAATGGCCTCAGTACAAACAGTCTAGTGAATAGTTCATACCCCAGTATGCTATCAATGCTGACTCAGCAATACCATCTTGATTGGCTTTCTCCCAGCAAACAGAGGCATCTGGCATTAGTTCAGTTGCTCTCTGTCTTGCCTTATTCTTATCAGCAGAAACATTAAGATCCTTTTTCCATTGTTGTGGCCTTACTTCTGTGTATCTGTACCCAGACGCAACAATCAAACCAAGATACAAACCGTAACCAAAACCTGTTCTAAATGTACTAACCACACCCTGTTTTGGCATGGCTTGTTGTTTCTCTATAAAAATCATAGTGGGAGAATGGTCATCAAGTAATTCACAAATTGATGTAACGCTTAGAAACTTACGTTGCTTACCACCAACTTTAAATGTTTCTATTGGGACTGGTTTACATATCAAATGACGCTCCGTCATAAATGTAATGCCACCAGTGATTCCAGGATCAATGCCGCATATCGCCATCGTTAGCCTCCAGTTTAATTTGACATCCAAGGGCTTCAGCCCAGCAATGTGCATTAAACAATGTTGGCTTCCTGTTTCCACATTCCCACTTAGCAACAAGTCCGTTTGTAACACCTATTCTAATATCAACGTCTTGCTGAGTAAGGCCAAGCTCATAACGCTTTTGAGCAAACTGTATAACAAGATTATCTAAAAATGTTTCTTCGTTTGTCATATCGCATTATAATGTTATTCACATTGTTAAAGTCAACAGACAATGTGAATTGCATAAAAGGAATAATTATGAACCTACCATTTGAATTACCATTGCATAATGTAAAAATACACGCACATGGTTATTCAATTTTAAATTGGGTTGTAATAGATCCTAAATTAAAGCCAAAAACAAATGATGCAGTACTTGTTAAAGATACTAATAAGTTTCTTTTATGCGAGTTTGTAGAACCATACTCATTTAGATTAGGTAACAAAACAATTGACCTAATTTTATATGATGTAATGGGAACTGTTATTGAAAAATCAAATACAAACATCTTGGGAGATGAATACTATGAGCAAATTACGAGGAGATCACTTTGAATGGCTAGCAAAAGATATTGTGAAGCTAATTAAGCCAAACAAGATAGATGACTTTGTAAGAGAAGTTAAACACTACTCTAAAAACAATAGATTCCAAGAGTCAAGATTTCGTGATGCTTGTGCAATAACATTGCAAGCACAGCAGTATGACGATGGCTTGGCTCCAGAACTATATCAAGGGAGGTACTAATGCTAAGTAAAGCACAGCTTGAAGAACGCAAACATTACATTGGTTCATCAGAAGCAGCCACTATTGCATCAGGTGACATCGAGCAATGGATCGAGTTATCTGAAATCAAGAATGGAAATGTGACTAAAGCCTTTACCAAACAGCAGCGATTCCTTATGGACACTGGCTCATATTTAGAGGAATACATCCTAGACAAATGGTGCATTGACCAGAAGAAAACTCTCAGCAGCCGTGGCATGGGTAAGTCTGTAATGATGCAACCACGCAATCCAAGAGACTCGGTAGTTCCTTTGCACTCAACCTTTGATGCCATCATGGGAACAGTACCAATTGAGATCAAAGCACATTTTGGCTTCAGAGACATCGATGAGCTTGCCGATCTATATGCTCCACAATGTCAGCATCATATGATTGTATCTGGTATGGACCACTGCTATCTCGTTGCGTTCTTTGGTGTACGGTGCCGCATTGAGTTTCGTCAGATCAAAAAAGACTACGCTTGGTGTGAACAATACATCAATCAGGCCGCTGATTTCTGGGATCTGCACATGACAGACAGGATGAAGGATGCTTTACCATCAGCGTTACGTCCTGTTGACTGGTCAGATATGATTACTATCAATATGACTGAGCTAGATGGCTTCTCAGAGGATGACCAAAGAGAATTCAATATGAAAGCTGGATTCATTCAAGATGCAAAAGATCTAGAAAGCATTGCTACCAAAAGCAAGGACGACTTCAAAGCCAAGATGCCTAAGAATTGTAAGCGTATGGACTTTGATTGTGATGGCAACATGACAGGACACAAGGTTCGTGTAACTAGAAGCAAGGCAGGTACTCTGACTTGTACATTCATACCACCGAAGAAGGATAAAGATAATGAGTGAAGAATCAAAAACAGTTTGGGAAACTCTCAGCAAAACAGACGTTACCAAACAGGTTGAGCTGAAGAAAAATTTTAGTTACCTATCCTGGGCATGGGCTTGGGCATATCTCAAAAACATCTACCCTGATGCCACGTTTGAGAAACACACATTCCGTGACAATCAGGACAATCCCTTGCCGTTTATGCGTGACACAAAGGGTCATACATACGTTGCTGTGTCAGTTACCATCAAAGGTCTTACTCATACAGAGATACATTATGTTATGGGTAACAAGAACGAATCTCTTACACACCCGACTGGCTCTGAAGTAAACAAAGCTCTTCAGCGTTGTCTTGTCAAAGCAATTGCTTTTCATGGCCTCGGGCTATCACTGTATGCAGGTGAGGACTTGCCTTTAGAAACAGAGGATGATTATGATGACATTATCGATCAGTTCAATAACGCCACTGATGTCGAGGACTTGGACTCACGTTGGGTATCAAACAAACTCAGGATTGGCGGGTTATCGCAAACATCTAAGCAGCGTGTTACAAATGCCTTCAAAGAAGCAAAAAACAAACTCAAGCTCAAAGCAGGTTAGCAGACAACTAAGATGTCAATCCTGCGGTGTATGGGTTGACATCGATCACGGAGCATTTGTTATTTATGGTGACGAAAGCGAGAGATGCCTTCGTTGCCATGAAACTGCAAATGTTTGTATAAAATTTGAAAAAGAAAGCAGAGTAATACAATGAAAGCCCTACTTATAGATCCTTGGAAACAAAATATTACCGAAGTAGATTACTCAGGTGATTATAAAAAAATATATGATCTCATATCATACGACAATGATGGTCTTACAGAAATCCCAGCAGTGTCAACATTCGGGCATGTCAGACTTTATGCGAATGAAGACGGGGCATACATCGATGATGAAGGATTGTACGCACCAGTTCAAACCTTCTGGATGCACAAGAATTATCCCCAACCTCTTGCTGGTAAAGGATTGCTCATGGGGTGTGATGAAGGTGGTGACAGTGTAAGTCCTATCACTTCTATTAAAGAGTTAAGGGATGATGTCAAATTTATCGGCACTGCCGCATCAATTTCTATAGTACATCAAGCTGTCAAACAGGAGATCGAGGATTACCGTCCTTATTTTTTCGATGACATAAAAGAAAAGAGAGTACATCATTAAGATTGTACCCTCTCTTCATCCCTACAACCGCCGTTAAGAGCAGTTAATATTTGTATAACGCAAAAAAAGCCCCCCAGTCAAGGGGGGCAGTTTCTCTTGGGGAGGAGTACTATAAAACCACAAGAGAGAAGAAAGGGCTATTCACATTATGTTTGTAGATGATCCTAAAGCAGATGAATTTGATAAGTATGGTTGCGTTTATATGCCAATGACTAAAATATATCAAGAATCAACAACGGCACTATTAAGTGTAGCTCCTACTTACCAAGATCAGGAAAATATAAAGTTTCAAAACCTTAGAGCAAAAAAACGTCTTGAAAGACTTAACAATCAAACCATTCTATCTACGCTACTTTGTTAAGCCAGATTTCTTTTCATATGTTCTGAGTCCACCAATCCCAAGCATACCACCAAGAACTGTAAGCAGAGTTCCCATGTCAAATTCTGGAAGCTCTGGTAGCTCAAGACCAGCAAATGATGCTCCAAATATAATTAGGTCTTTAATTATAAAGTGGTATGCAAAAGCAATTGCACAAACCCAGCCCACAGCAGGACGCCAGCCGCCCTTAAATATACTACCGCTAGCTGCTTCCGCTTTGTTTATTTCCAACTGAGCGAGTAAAGCTTCTTGAGCATGTTTTTCTGACATCGTGGCTATCTCATGGGCGAGCTTTGCCTTTTGATCTTTGTCCTCGATAAACTTGTCTAGCAGTCCAGAAACAGGACCGATCAATGCTTGTATCATTCTATTATCCTAACAATGTAGTTTGAACCATCATCATTCTTTTCGATTACAACTGTTTTGTTTTCGCAAGCATACCTAACAGATGTAGATTTTTTGTATAGGTTTCTTTCT
>CESX01008444.1_pt1 | contig 14064 bp, 19 predicted proteins | sample 326941 | NCBI WGS metagenome assembly CESX01 (sample SAMEA2622357, study PRJEB7988) | marine metagenome | isolation source: saline water (ENVO:00002010), including
CAAAAGAGTCAAGATATTATCCAGACACTGGTTGTTCAGCTGTCTTTTACAACGAAGAAACTCAAATGGGTGTTTACTCAGAAAGAGGAGATTATTAATCATGAAAAAATATACAAAACTTTATAAAGTTTGCGTTACAGACGACCATGCTGAGCATAGTCCTATACATATCTTTACTTTGTTTACGAAAAAGGGTGAGCCGTTTGACTCACCCTATAATAACGAAACCACAAAAAAGATGCTTACCCATTGGTCACACTTACATTCTATGCTTATTAACCAGATGGGTTCACCCTATTCGACAGTCGAGCATGACTACACTTTATGGGACTTAACGAGCTGTAAGATACTCAGACATTGGGAAGGTTGTAGCATTACTGCTTACGAGTACGAGCATGACGTTAACGATAGACTTACCAGCACTGGTAATAAATATTATTTCTTTGATAAATGGGAGAAAGCATAATGGATGAACTAAAATTATCAGACTTTATAGAAAAAATCACAAATATGTATTTGCATAACCTAGAACACTACCCAGATGAAAAGCCTACAATAGATGGTGCCTTTAGAGAAGTGTTGCAACAAATATGGGAGGAACAATATAATGAGCAAAAATAGTTACAAAGTAATCAGGCGAGAAGGTAATCAAAACCTTGTCGAGTACGAGATCAAATATAACCACGATAACTTACCAGAGTGGTACGATTCAACACCAAATATCCATGACATATGTCCTTTTTGTAGACAAACTGCGATGGTGTCACAAGAAGTTTATGACGGTAAAAAATTTGGATCATTTGAAGCTATGCGTTATTATCATTATAATGATGAAGTCGTTAATTATACGAGCGACTATGAAGACCATTTAGTTTGTATGAAGTGTGGCAGTACTGCACGTTTTACACGAGCTCAGAAAGGTACAAAGTTCCAAGCTACAAACTGGCATGATGTAAAAGATGATTAGTCTGTACTTTATTTGCTAATTTTCCAAAGCTATTATTACTTATAGTTAATTAAACAAATAAGGAGTAAAATCAATGACTATAGAAAATCTACCAAAAAATATTTCGTATTTACATCTTGTAAAATCTGTACAGTCTACTGTTTTAAAATATGGTTATCAAAAAAGTGTTGATGGTGCATTCTATTCTTTTAGTTTAGATTCTTTCTTTGAACAAAGTTCTGTTACTGCTAATGGTGACGTATATGAAATTTGGTTCGGAGAGTTATCTAATGCTGTCGTAACTCCGTTATATAATGGTCACCATCTTCCAACTGGTGCTCTTGTTACTCTTATCCAAGGCGATGGTTGGAATGTTAATACTTTGTCTTATAATGTAGAAAGTCTCGATCTTGATTGTAAAAAAGAGTGTAATAACTGGTTGTTAGAAAACTTAAAATAAATCACGTTGGGGGTGTTATGCCCCCAATGTCCTCCCCACAGCTTTTCACTTTCGTTTAACGTAAACCTCCATCATAATCTCATAATCTCATAATTCTTCTGTAAGTGGTTCTTTTTCCTTGGTTTTCTTCTATGAGATTTTATTTACAAATATGATATCTCTAAATGGTCGAGAGGTTTCTTTTTGATTTTTATTTTATTATTCATTGTAAATTCACATTGTAGTGCTTGTTTTTGGTAAGATATGTGATATAATCATCTTATCGTAAATGGAGACGCTTGTAATGAAAGATTTAGAATATACAACGCTTACACCATCAGAATGTGGAAATTATTGGGAAACACCTGATGGTAAGAGACATCGTCCACTAACGCCAAAGCACAAAAAGTTCTGTAGACTATACGTTCAAGGATTATCTGCTGCAAAAGCTGCAAGACAAGCAGGGTTCACAACCAAGATGATTTCCTCGAAAGTCCAAGGGTCTGCAATGATTCGTAAAAATCCTCTTGTTGTAAATCATATTATCGAACTTATGACAAAAGAGCGAGATCGTGGAAGTGTAACTATGAACTCGCATCTAACAGAACTTTCTCAACTTCGTGACCAAGCCGTGGATTCTGGACAATTACCTGCAGCAATATCGGCTGAGGTCTCTCGAGGTCGTGCAGCTGGTTTATATATTGAGAAAAAAGAGATTACTGTATCAAAAATAGAAACTCTGAGTAACGAGGAGCTATATACAAGGTTACAGGATATCATAGGAAAAAGCAACATAAAAGTGATAGAGAATGAAGAAAGAAAAGGACACATACCAGTCATTGAAGAGAAATCTTCCAAAGGTTCACTGGCAAAGAATTGAGAGTGGAGCAACCTCGAGAGGTGTTCCTGATATCAATGCCTGTTATGCAGGTAAAGAGTTTTGGGTAGAGCTCAAGATTTTGCACGGTGACCGTGTTTCACTGACTCCGCAGCAAATCGCATGGCACACGCGTCGTTCAAAACAGGGTGGCATCACATGGATCATGGTACACGATTCAAAGACCAATGCAATCAACCTGATATCAGGCAGTCAATCAGTCACTCTAGCAAAGCATGGTCTTTCATCATGTATGGTTATTCAACATACAAGACCTATTGACTGGGAAGCACTGTTATTGAATCTCTGTCTGACTAACAAACTGATTGATTGACTCTCTGATTGACTCTCTGATTGACTCAGATATAGTTCGCAATTAATCATAACTTTGTTTATTTTGTTCTAATGTAAAGCTTTACTATAATAAGATAGTGGTATATGCTATATGTATAACTTAACTTAAATTGTCATAAAGGAGATAAAATCATGGCAAACAGAAAGAAGAAAGAAACTAAAAAAGTCACAGCATCAGAAATGGCGAAAGCCATTATTGATGGTCCAGCAGTTGTTCTTGATGAAAAGGCAGTCGCTAAAGTTCTAAAAAAGTCCAGTCCTGCTGGAAACTCTGGTATTCCTGCACCAGCAAAGCATGGATTTAATGGTCGCATGATAAAGCTGCTTACCAAAGAACTTCCAAATAATCAGAAGATCCCACCACAGGCGATGATTATTCTTGATACTATCGAAGTTCTTGGTGGTCATAACGGTCCAGTATCGCAGGGTGACATCGTCGACAATCTTGTTCATAATGGACTAAAAACAGTTCAGACACCAAAACGTATTTATGATTTCTATCGTAAAGATTTGATCGAGCGTAAACTTATTGCATTCGCTTAATCTGTCAGGAAAAGGTGACTTCGGTCACCTTTTTCAAAACCCACAGGTTTGACTGACTGACTCTTCATCACTCTATTCATCACCCATTCAAAACCATGACCCACACATACATGAATCAATGAACTATGACTATGACTGATTGATTGACTCACTCGTTGATTGATTGACTGACTGACTCTTATAAATTTTTATCATACTTTAGTTAGGTAAAAACTAATCATGGTTTAGTAAATAATAATCAAGAAATGTAAATTAATACTTTACTATAGTATAAAAATGCTTATCTTAATACTTATAGGGGGGCTAACCCCTTATATAAACAATAACTAACTAACGGAGTTTAATTATGACTACTAATAAAAATAAATCACTACCTAGCCCTACTAATAACGGGGCTACTCAAACCCCTACTAGTAAGGGTACTAAGTCTTTAATAGGTCAGCCAGGTATACCTAGACCTACTAAACAAGGGGCTAATAATACTACTATAGCTTTAAGCCCTGAAGTATTAGAAGGGGCTAGTGAAGGGGTACTTGTTCAGCTAGGTAAAAAGCCCCTACCTGCTCAAGCTCAAGCTATACTATTTGAGCTACAAGGGTTAGGTGGTAGTAGTACTCAAGTAAAGCTATTAGAGGCTTTAGATAACCCTACTAGTAGCCTTACAACTGTACAAGGTGCTCAACGTATATTAACTTGTTATAGACCTAGACTATTATTAGAGGGCTACATCAAGTTATCATAAGCCTTAAAGGGGGCTAGTAAATAGCCCCCTACTAAAATAGGGCTAGTAGGGCTACCCCCCTTCTAGCCCCCTTAAAACTAAGGGGTAACCCCCCTAAATAAAATTTACCACCTTTTAAGCTAAGACTTTAGCTTAACTGTCTCAGCCGATATAAGCCAATTTTTACAAAAAAGGAGGTAGGAACCTTCTTTTACCATTTTCATTTCATAAAAAATGGTGTAAAGGTAATATTGAAGGAGAAACTATTGCGTACATTTAGTGGAAATTTTACAAATAAAGACCTAAGAGATGACCCTACTGTGAGCACACAGCAACAGTCTATGCGAAAACAACAGGCTCAACAGCAAGTAGCCAATTTACAAAAACAATTTCAAGACACTGGCAATAGACCAGATATGGCTCAGTTAAATCAATTAGAGCAATTAGGTGCTAATACTTTTGGAACAGGGATGCGTGGTCGATTTGACTATACTGGTTCTGGTCAGCAACCTATTTCTCGTTCGCAGGTCGGTCAATTTAGGAATACGTTCAACGATCCATCGCTGCAGGTTTTTGATCGTAAAACAGGGGTCAATCCTATTGGTTTAGGGATTGGTGATTACGCTAATTATTATCAAGGTAGAGAAGACCGTTTAGCAAAGACTCCTCTTGGTGGTATTATGAATACGATTTCTGATTTTGGCGATAAGGCTATGCAATATAGTCCATTAAATTATATGATTCCTCAAAGTTTTCGTGGCACACCTCCTAATAGACAGATACCTTCAGCTTTACAAGAAGAGCTTGCAGGAACTAAGTTACCCCCTAATGCTTCATTTACCCCTCCTTCTGGATTAGCTTCAATAAAAATTCCAAGTTTAGGTGATTTATTTTCTAGTTTAAATTTCGGAGCAGAAAAAAATAAAAATCAAGAAGATTTAACAATGGATCAAATGATTACAGCTAAAGGTATGAGCGAAGGTGGTTATGGTGGGGAGGATAGGAAGCCAAAAAACTTAGGAATTAAAACGAGTTTGTCGCCTGCAGGCGATGAATTTGATATTACAGCGTTATTGGGTAAATCGTCAGATAGCTTATCAAAACTAGGTGCAGAGCTCGTTAACCAAGGAATTGTAACTTTTAATCCATTATATATGCAACGATCAGCCGAATATCCTGGAGACACACGTTATCATTCATTTGGTGGGACTGCAGGTTTTTTTATACCAGATTTTGGTGACAACACTAAATATGATAAGCTTCTTGACAAGTTTTCTGTTGGTGCTTTCTCACAAATGTCAGACGAAGATCGCAATAAACCTGCTGCTTTTGCCTTTATGGATCAACCTAAGAAGATGTCTATTGTTGTAGCAGAGGAAACGGAAGATGGTGAACTGCCTGAAGAAGCAATTAGTATACGTGAAGCTAAAGAATTATTTGGCGAAAAGTATAAGAAACCACTGATGTCTGTAAAAAGAACAGAAGATTATTCAGCTAAAACCGTAAACCATGAATTAAGACATGCAGCAATAAATTATTTAAACAAAAAATATCCTAAATTATTTCCAGAGGGTATAACAGAGTATTTTGATAGACGAGACGCAGGAGAAGCAGCTGGTATAGAAGAACTTGTTGGAAAAGGTGGAGAATACGACGAAGAAGCTCAGGTTCATTTCCACGATAGAAAAACATTTAATGAAAGACTTGGTTATCCAGTAGAGTCATCTTCTGAAGCTAAGTATAGTCAATATTTTAAAGAAGACGGTGATTATGAAAAAGCTTTTAACACACTTAATTCTTTAGCTGATCAAGAAATATTAAATTTAACAAAACCCTCAAAACAATCTCCTTCTGAAGACTATTATGAAACAAGAGATGATACTGATTACCGTTCATTAGGTGGCACAATATTAAAATCACTTTTTCCTAATATGATACAATGAACTGTTGGCATTGTAACCATAAATTAATTTGGGGTGGGGATCACGATATAGAGGATGACGAAGATTATTCTATGGAAACAAATTTAAGTTGCAGTAATTGTGGCTGTTTTGTTTTAGTATTTTTCCCAAGAAAAGAAATTATCAATGAATCTGAATGAACTACAAAAATATGTAGAAGCTGTTGATCCAACGACATTGAACCGTGAATCGTTGCTTGAGTTAAATCTTTTAGCTGAAGAATTAAAAAGTCGAAAGAATCAAGAAGAGTGTCAAAAAGATTTTTTAACCTTTGTTAAATATGTTTGGTCATCGTTTATTGAAGGTAGACACCATAAAATTATAGCTGAAAAATTTAATAAAATAGCAAACGGTGAATTAAAACGAGTTATTATTAATATGCCACCACGACATACGAAATCTGAATTTGCAAGTTATCTTCTTCCTGCGTGGATCTTGGGTCTTAAACCTGATTTAAAAATTATTCAGGCAACACACACTGGTGAACTTGCTGTACGTTTTGGTAGAAAAGTTCGTGATTTAGTTGCAACCGAAGAATATAAAAAAATTTTTTCAGACGTTGAACTCCGTGCTGACTCTAAAGCAGCAGGAAGATGGGAAACAACAAAGTCTGGAGAGTATTTTGCTGCAGGTGTAGGAGGAGCAATTACTGGTCGTGGTGCTGATTTGTTAATAATTGATGACCCTCACTCGGAACAAGACGCATTATCTGAAACAGCAATGGACTTAGCTTACGAATGGTATACTTCTGGTCCAAGACAGCGTCTCCAACCAAACGGTACAATCATTGTAGTTATGACAAGATGGTCAAAAAAAGACCTAACAGGACAATTATTAAAGTCACAAATGATGGATTTAAAGGCAGATCAATGGGATTTAATAGAATTTCCTGCAATTTTACCGTCAAATGAGCCAGTTTGGTCACAATTTTGGAAATTAGAAGAATTAGAAAAGATCCGTGCTTCGTTACCTCATGGAAAATGGTCTGCTCAGTGGATGCAACAGCCAACAGGAGGTGAAGGAACTATAATTAAGAAGGAATGGATAAAAATTTGGGAAAAAGCAACCCCTCCACCAGTCGAATATATCATACAATCATATGATACAGCGTTTTTAAAGTCAGAAAAAGCTGATTTTTCTGCGATTACGACTTGGGGAGTGTTTTATAACGAAGAAAACGGTGAAACTAACATAATTTTGCTTGATTCTTTGAAAGATCGGTACAATTTTCCTGAATTAAAGCGAGTTGCGTACGAAAACTATATACATTGGGAGCCTGATTGTGTTATTATCGAATCAAAAGCGTCAGGATTACCGTTAACACAGGAATTAAGAGCAATGGGTATACCAGTACAAAATTATTCGCCTAACAGGGGAAGTGATAAGATAGCGAGAGTTAATGCTGCTGCACCAATGTTTGAGTCTGGCATAGTATGGGTTCCTGAAACAAGATATGCTGAGCAATTAGTAGATGAAATTACTGAATTTCCGTATGGTGATCACGATGATTTAGTTGATTCTACAACGCAAGCCCTTTTACGTTTTCGTCAGGGAGGGTTTATTCGTCATCCCTCTGATTACGAAGACGAAGACTGGGATTCACCGACACGTCAATTTGTTTATTATTAGAGGTAGTTATGGCAGTAGAAAAAACAATATCAAATGTTCCGTTTCCTACTAATCCTGATGAAATAGAACTTATTATAGACGATGCACCTGAAGACACAGCTGATACAACAGTTATGTTAGAAGACGGTGGTGCAATAATCAATTACCAAGAACCTTCACAACTTGGTGGTGCGTTTGACTCAAACTTAGCTGAAGAACTACCAGACGGTTATTTAAGAGAATTAGCATCCGAACTTATCGGCTCGTATCAAGAAGATTTAGAAAGCCGACAAGACTGGTATGATACATACACAGAAGGATTAGATCTCTTAGGTGTAAAAACCGATGACCGTGAAGAACCGTTTCGTGGAGCATCTGGTGTATATCACCCTCTTTTAGCTGAAAGTGCAACACAGTTTCAAAGTCAAGCATATAAGGAAATGTTACCTCCTTCTGGTCCAGTAAATTGTCGAATACTTGGAGAATCTACAAAAGAAGTTGAGGAACAAGCTAAAAGAGTAAAAGACTATATGAATTACTTAATATTAGACGTTATGGAAGAATTTGATTCTGAACTCGATCAAATGTTGTATTATTTACCTCTTTCTGGCTCTACATTTAAGAAAACTTATTATGATCCTAATTTAAATCGACCTGTTAGTATATTCGTTCCTGTTGACGATTTAGTTGTTTCCTATACGGAATCAAACTTACAAACTTGTCCAAGATTTACGCATATTGTAAATATGGTGCGTAATGATTTAAGAAAGCTACAAGTTTCTGGGTTTTATCGTGATATAGATTTCGAAAATAAAACATCAGATAATTATAGTGGAGATGAACCAGCTCAAGAACTAACTGGGTTTAGACCCTCAGTTGATAATTATGATAATATAAAACTATTAGAAATGCACGTTGACCTTGATTTAGAGGGTTATGAGGATAAGGGCGAGGATGGTGAACCTACAGGTATAGCTCTACCTTATGTAGTAACGCTACATGAAGATTCATTAGAGGTATTATCAATACGACGAAATTACTTAGAAGGTGATATCAATAAAACAAAACGTAAGCATTTTACTCACTATAAGTTCACTCCTGGATTAGGTTTCTATGGGTTTGGTTTAATTCACATGATTGGTGGCTTAACTAAATCAGCAACCTCGATCCTTCGACAGTTAATCGATGCTGGTACTTTAGCAAATCTACCAGCAGGATTTAAAGCAAGAGGACTACGAGTACGAGACGAGGATTTGCCTTTACAGCCAGGAGAGTTCAGAGATGTTGATGCTCCAGGATCGTCTATACGAGAAGCAATCATGCCCTTACCGTATAAAGAACCATCACCCACACTAGCAAATTTATTAGGTGTTTTGATTGATAGTGGTCGAAGATTTGCAGCAGTAGCTGACAATAAAATAGCTGATACAAGTCAGGCTATGCCAGTTGGTACAACAGTTGCTCTATTAGAACAAGGAACAAAGATTCTTTCAGCCATACATAAACGCTTACATCACGCTCAACGTCAAGAATTACGAATACTTTCTCAAATTATCCGTGAATCAATGCCAAAAGAATATCCGTATCGTACTGCTGGGTATGAGTCAACCGTTTTAGCAGATGATTTTAATGAACGTATTGATGTTGTTCCTGTTAGTGATCCGAATATGTTTAGTATGAGTCAGCGTATTACAATGGCACAAACTCAATTACAAATGGCACAAACAGCACCTCAACTTCATGATTTAAGTGAAGCATATAGAAGAATGTATTCTGCTTTAGGTGTAGAAAATATTGATGATATATTACCTCCAAAGGTAGAGATGGTTCCAACTGATCCTGCAACTGAAAACGCTAATTCGTTAATGAGTAAACCGTTAAGAGCTTTTCAAGGTCAAAACCACGATGCTCATGTTGCAACACATTCGGCTTTTATACAAGACCCAAGTATACAGCGTAATGCTCAGGCAGTTCAATTACTTACAGCACATATGCAAGAACACTTATCGTTAAAGTATAGACAACAAGTAGAACAAATTATTGGTCAACCACTACCACCAGAAGGACAGAGCGTACCTCCAGAGGTAGAAAATATGTTATCTCAGGCAACAGCACAAGCAACAGCACAAATTAGCGAAATGGCAAAACAAATGGCACAGCAAGGACAATTCGACCCAATCGTACAATTAAAACAACAAGAACTTCAGATCGAAGCTCAAGATATTCAACGTAAAGCAGCACAAGATAAAATGAAAGTTGATTTAGAAAAACAAAAACTAGCTCAACAAGCACAGCTTAAACGTGAAGAACTACAGCAGGAAGAGGAACTAACTAAAGAAAAGATACGTTCTGACGAAGATGTAGCTGTTTTAAAAAGTAGAACAACAAAAAGGAACACTTAAATGGATGATGCTGAAAAACAATTAAGAGAAGAATATTTTGATGGTCCGATGTCTGATCAGTTTAGTTTAGCTGAGTTTTTTATTATGCGTGGTCGTGGCGACCTAGCTCGAAAAGAACAAGAAAATTTTCCTAGAGCAATGAAAAACGGTGGCTATGTACATGATAATAAAAAACCAAGTAAAAAAGCTCGTGGTGGAAGAAAAGCTACGAAAGGTTTAAGATTTAGAGGTATTCGTTAGTGGACGGTGTACGTTTAACAGAACACTTTTTAAAAAAGATACGAACCAGACAAGCAGAAATTAGCGAAACGCTAATGTCTGGGGGTATAAGCTCAATAGAGCAATATCAAAACATCATGGGTCAGGTTTCTGCTCTTGGCTTTATGGAACAGGAGCTAACAGCCCTGCTAACTCGTACGGAGAATGAAGATGACTAAACGTCTATATGTGCCAGATAATATTTTAGCTGCACGACGCAAAAAGAAAGAAGAGAAGGAGCTAACACCTGATAATGCATCAGCGTTAGAACAATTACCGAGACCAACTGGTTGGAGGGTTCTTGTTCTTCCTTATACACTGCCTAGTAAAACCAAAGGTGGGATTATTATGGCAGATGAAACTTTAGAAAAGAATCGTTTAGCTACTAATGTAGGCTATGTAGTAAGCGTTGGACCAGACGCTTATAAAGACGAACAAAAATTTCCAGATGGAGCTTGGTGTAAAAAAGGAGACTGGGTAATGTTTGGAAGATATGCAGGTTCTCGATTTAAGATAATTGATGGAGAACTTCGAATTTTAAACGATGATGAGGTTATCGCAGTATTAGATGACCCTAAAGCAATTTCTATATAAGGATAAATAAATGGCAAAAGCACAAGAAAAAAATGAAGATCAATTAGAACTTGATATCCAGATAGAAGAGGATAAACCTGAAAAAGAAGAAACAGTTGAGGAAGTTGCTACTGAGGAAGGCAAACCTCAACAAGAAGTTTCTGAGCCTGAAGGTGATCAAGAAGATGAACACGAAGAGTACTCTATTGGTGTAAAAAAACGCATAGATAAACTTACATATAAAATGCGTGAAGCTGAGCGTAGAGAGCAAGAAGCAATGGAATTTGCTAAAAGCGTTAAGCAAGAAAATGAGTCTTTAAAGAAAAAAGATGAAGAAAAAAGTAAAAATCTCTTTTCAGAATATGAAAACCGTGTTACATTGCAATTGAAAGACGCTAAAGACGAACTGAAGAAAGCTTATGAAAGTGGTGATTCAGACGGTTTAGCCGATGCACAAGCTTTAGTTGCTAAATTAGCAGTTGAAGAAGAAAATATAAAAAGGGAAGCAAAGAAAAGAGAAAAGTCAAGTGATGAGACCCAACAGTCAGAGCCACAACAGTCTACTAAGATGCCAGCTCCCCCACCTGCACCTGATCCAAAAGCTGCAGCATGGGCGAACAATAACTCTTGGTTCGGAACTGATGAGCCTATGACTTTCACAGCTTTTTCTATACACCGTAATTTAGTTGAAAAGGAAAATTATAATCCTACAACAGATGAATACTATCAAGAGGTCGACAAAAGAATGAGAGAAGCTTTTCCTCATAAGTTTGAAGACGCTCAACCGAACACAGGTGCAACTAAAAAAGTAGCTCAAACTGTTGCTCCTGCTGCAAGAGCAGTCAAATCAGGGCGTAAGACTGTAAAATTAAATCAACGTCAGGTGGATATGGCTAGGAGACTAGGTGTGCCACTTGAGGAATATGCAAAACATGTAAATATGGAGAATGTATAATGCCTACCGTAGATAGAACCCCTCGCTCTGCGACAACTCGTTCAACAAGTGAACGTAAAAAATCTTGGAAACCATCGTCCTCACTCGAGGCTCCAAAACCAAAAGACGGATATAAATATCGTTGGTTAAGAACTGAAGTTCGTGGATATGATGATAAAACAAATGTTTTAGGTCGTATTCGTGAAGGTTATGAACCAGTTCGAGCTGATGAACATCCTGAATTTGAAGCTCCAACAATTGAAGATGGCAAACATGCTGGAGTAATTGGTGTGGGAGGATTGATGCTAGCAAAAGTTCCTAATGAAATTCATGAGTCAAGAAGTGATTACTTTAAAAATCGCACTAAAGATGCGATGGACGCAGTAGACAATGATTTAATGAAGGAAGAACATCCATCCATGCCTATAAGTAAAAGTAGGCAATCAACAGTATCGTTTGGGAGTGGCTCAAAAGGTGACTCTTAAATTTTTTATTAATTTTTATTTCTTTAAGGAGAATTAACTATGGCAAATGCTAATGGAGCTTTCGGTTTAAAACCGATCTCAAAACTTGGTGGAAATGTCAATAGCACTGGTAATTCTGGATACACAATGTACGAAATAAAAAGCGATAATTCCAACGTGATATATCAAGGATCACCAGTTATACCGTTATCAACTGGTTTTATTGATATTGTAGGTGCTGCTGCAGGTGGCACTGTTGGATTACTTGGAGCTTTTGGTGGATGTGAATTTGTATCTTCAACTACTGGGAAATTGACTTTTTCTAATCACTTTCCTGGATCTGGAATAGATTCTAACCACCCTGTGAAAGCAAGGGTGTTTGATGATCCAATGCAATTATATGCTATTGCATCAGATGCATCATTAACTAATGAAGCAACACTTCGTAGTCATGTTTTTGCGAATGCTAACTTTTCTTCAGGCACAAGTGGGTCTACTGTAACAGGTAAATCTTCTGCTGCTTTAGGGGTTAGCACCGTAGGTACAAATGCAAATTTAAATCTAAGAATTATGGGTTGGTTACCTGAACCTGAAAATTCTGATTTTGCTGCTGCTGGCATTCCTGTGATTGTTCGCTTAAATAACCATTTCAATTCACCTAATGGTGCGATTGCAGGTGGTACAGTTTCAACTACTGGCGTATAGGGAGATAGGAATATGGCAATAAGTAGAGCACAACTAGCAAAAGAACTCGAGCCAGGATTGAATGCACTCTTTGGCTTAGAGTATGGTCGATATGAAAACGAACACGCTGAGATTTTTGACACAGAATCTTCTGATCGAGCTTTCGAGGAAGAAGTGATGTTGACAGGTTTCGGTAATGCTCCAACTAAATCAGAAGGAACAGCTGTTACTTTTGATGATGCAAACGAGTCGTTTACTTCTCGATATAACCACGAAACCATTGCTTTAGCTTTCGCAATTACTGAGGAAGCTGTTGAAGATAATCTTTATGACAGAATATCTGCAAGATATACAAAAGCATTGGCTCGTTCAATGGCAAACACCAAACAGGTAAAAGCTGCAAATGTTTTAAATAATGCGTTTGACAGCACTGTAAAAGGTGGAGACGGTAAAGAGCTTTGTGCTACTGACCATCCTCTATCTACTGGTAGTACTTTTGCTAATGAACCTTCAACTGATGCAGATTTAAATGAAACTTCTTTAGAAGATTTCTTAATCTCCATCAATGGTTTTGTTGATGAAAGAGGTATGAAGATTGCACTTAGAGGTATGAAATTAATTATTCCATCAGCACTTCAATTTGTTGCTGAAAGAATTTTAGCTTCTACGCTACGTGTTGGAACTGCAGATAACGATATTAATGCTTTAAGAAGCACTGGTATGTTACCTCAAGGTTACGTTATCAACCATTTCTTAACTGACACTGATGCATTTTTTATTAAAACTGATGCTCCAAATGGTTTTAAACATTTTGAGAGAGCAGCAATAAAAACTGCAATGGAAGGTGACTTCGACACTGGAAACGTAAGGTATAAAGCTCGTGAGAGATATAGCTTTGGTTTCAGTGACCCAAGATGCGTTTTCGGATCAAAGGGTGCTTAATTAATTAAGAGAGCGATGAAAGTCGCTCTCTTTTAACCTGACAGCGAGAGCTGACACAGCCAAGACAGGGAGTTTTAGATGGCTAATACAACATTTAAGGGAACATTACGTTCTGAAGGTGGCTATTCTTCAATAGCTACTGCAGCAAGTACAGGTGTAGAAACCACACAGATGTCTATTTCATCTGCAGGATTTGCATCACTTGACGCAAACACTTTAGCAACAGAAGCAGGAACTGGTATCACTGGTGGTACTGGAACTATTTATAGAAGTTCTGTAATTAGAGAAGGTGGTATTATAAAGACAAGTATTTTAATTGATTTAACAGGGTTAAGGTCAACAGCATCTGGCGATATTA
>CESX01030313.1_pt1 | contig 14017 bp, 23 predicted proteins | sample 326941 | NCBI WGS metagenome assembly CESX01 (sample SAMEA2622357, study PRJEB7988) | marine metagenome | isolation source: saline water (ENVO:00002010), including
ATTTTGTTTTTATCGTACGAGCGAGCGCCTGTATAACCTAAATATCCTGCTGAAAACAACCACCACATTTCTTCTGGAATAGATTTCAACCATTGACTGAAACCTGTTGAAATGTTGGTAGCTAAATCAGGATTCATTGAGTATAAAATACCCATTGGTATTCCTGCTAAAATACATATATAAACGACATACAAAAAAGTTGGCCGCGCCCTGCTAGTAAAAGGATCATTGCTTTTTGCTTCAGCTAAAATTGCCGACAACTGTTGCTCTACCGCTTTCAGCTCTCCTTCTTGTTCAGCTTTAAGCAAAGCAAGTTGCGCTTCCTCTCTCGCTTTTTTGTCTGGCAAAACCTTATCTAATATTTTTCCAGCAACAGGCAGTAAAGCTTGCAGCATCAATAACTCCAAATCGTTGGTCTGACAGCACCCTCAAGTGAACCCAACATATCTAAGTGAATGAATCGTCCAGAACCCTTTTGCGCTACACCTATGCCTGTAAAGCCAGCTAAAAAAGCCAATGAGAGCACCGTATAAGCTTCTTTTCTGCTAGTTCTAATATCAACCGCTTTACCTGTGGTATGAGGCCCATTTACGCTTTTGCTTGAGCTGACAGCTCGATTATGATCTGGACAGCGGTACGCAGAATTTAAAATAATAGGCTTACCGTAATTGTCTCGCAATTCATCAAGTTTTTTTAAAAAAAGTGGTTCCATTTTGGCCTCACCACAACCACATTTACACGCTAATTCATGCTTATCAAAAAATCGACTGACGTTCATTTTTCCAAAATTCGATCTAATTTATCTTCGATTCTATCTAATCGATCTTGTAAATGATTGATATCAGACTGATATAAAATTTCGATAGCATCGACTCGTCCCTCTAATCCTGTAGCCCAAAAAATTAAACCAAAAATTAAGATTAAAATCGTTAAAAAATGTGAAATGTCGATTTCTTTTTTTAAATGAAATCCAGCAAAAGGCTTTTTTTCGCTCATTTGCCAACTTTTTTCATTGCTTTTTTGTGTGCAGCAGTAAAAGTAGACCCAGATTTCATCAATTTAGTCATTTCTGCCATGTGTTTTTTTGTGTGATGCTTCGAGTGACGTTTCATTGCGTTTTGCTGGCGTTGAGTTAATGATTTTTTCATAGTTGCACTCTTTAAAGTCAAAAATAGCAATAATAGCCTACTGTATCATTTTTTGTGCCATTGTGAAACTTTTTTTACCATTTTTTAAATATTGACGGATAGCGCGTTCGCCAGAGCTTTTTCTGCGATAAAAAGTACGCCTTGAAATATTAAACAATTGCATAATAATTTCAGGCTTTTCACATAGGTAAAAAGCGCGAACTAACGAAACATCGTTCCCATATTTCGTGTTAATAAGCAAAAAATTGTAAGCTCTTTGCAATTTCGAGAAACCTGGTGGTGGCACCACGCCTTTCGGCAAAGTTGATTGAGAGCTTCCATGAGAAGGATCAAAAAAAGCTCTCCAAATCGTGCTTGTTGATGAAAAACCCTCTCCAAATTCACCAGCTAACCATTTAGCATATTCCCTAAGTAACGGAGGCAACCAATCATCATTCCTCAATTTGAACTTCCTGCCAATCAGATCGAAACAATGTAACTGATTCTGCTTGATTGCTTTTAAATTTCGCCTCCAAAGAAGTAAACTCTAAAACGTAAAAATTGGAACCAAGTTGCACTGAATTTTCTTTGTTGTCAGCAACCTTTTTCCACCTCAGTTCAATCATAATCAATTAAATCGATGTAGCCTTGAGTTCCATTCATCCTCAATTTTTCAAGACGCTTACACTCGGATTTCCAATGTTCTGTAATTTCTGCTTTCTCAGCTTTTGTGTACTTCCTGCTGACTGATTTTCTTCTCATTAACAAATCCATCCGAGTTTCACCTAAAATATTATTTTTGATGAAAATATAGAAATCAGGCGGATTATCGCCGAACCAGCGATGACAAGCGTTGCAAGCTGCAATCGCGTTGTCACTGTGCCATCGCGTGTGACGGTACCTTCGTGTGTAAACATGAGCTGTTTCAATGAATTTGCTCTTGTTCGTCATTTTTGCATTGTCATCACACTTGAAGCATTTTTCACAAGTCCAGTCATTTCGCATGCGAATGGCTTTCGAGAAATAGTGATCAGTCGTGTCGCGTTTAATGGCCATCAAAAGCCACCACGCCGCGAGGACTCCTGAGTCCGATACATGTCAATTTTTAATTTAGCAGCTTCAATTTGATAGCGAATTGTTTCCTCTCGCTCGACTGCAATTCTGATAGATTCAATCAACTTTAAATATTCTGGATGAGCGAAAGCGAAATTTTCTCGTTCAGCAACAGTACCGTTTTTCTTTGCAAAAAGCATGGCTTTTTTAGATTTTTTAAATTCCTCCAGATACACTCGCTCTGCTTTCGCGTGAGCAAATTTTTCGGCGAAATCCCGTATGAAGTCATTTGCTTTTTCAGCCATTTCCTCTGTGATCATCGATAACCCTTTTGACATAATCGAAGTTTAATTTAGTTATAATTTGAATTTCTGTCATGGCGTATCCTAGTTGCCAAAACTCAAGTATTGCTTCCCTTATTTTTTCCTCATCATCATCAGGTTTTAAACTTGTCATAAGGAAGTTCTCTTTCCGTTATTTTAGAAATGCTTTGTTTTAAAATTTCAAATAACTGTTTTTTATTTTCGTGATCAGTTAGATTTCTGCTCAAGATTTTAACTTTTTGATATTCGGCTGATTGTTGCGCTCTCTTTCTTGGCCCAGCAAAAACATCATGTTTGGCCTCATCCTCAAGGTAACTTTCACTGGTAGAACAATTGCGACACACTCCATTTCCGCGAAACGAGCGGCGTACAATGCGATTTTCATCATGTGAAAAATAGGGGGTAGTTCTTGATGGCCAGATAAATTCGCCATGACAATAATCGCATTTGAAAAAAACTTTTTTTTGCATTTTTTTTCCGTCATCCCAACCACAAACGTAACAATCGTTTTTTCCATTTAATTCAGTTTTACAGTCTGGACACTTCATTTTCTTGCACTCCCAGTTCTCCAATGTAATTGTTAAATTTTTCTTCGTTGAATAAGGTAGAGGGCCGTAAATAAATAGCCATGTCCGTATTAGCCCATTGTTTTGTTTTCACGACAATGACTTGACGACACTCCGCAACCGTGTGACCTTCCTTAAGTCGAGCACTGATAAATTTCAAATGAGAATTGACTAATTTGAATTTGCCTCGAACTCCGAATTTCGATTTTGTTTGATTCAAAAACTCTAAAACTTCTTCGCTTTGTTTTCTTTCTTCTGAATTAAAAGAATTTCGTTTTGGACGGTTACGTCCGTTTTCTTGTTTTTGTTCTTGTTCTGTTATTGTTAATGTTCTTGTTAATGTTAATGATTGCGGTAACCCTTTTTCATTTTCATTACAGACCTTCGGTAACGGTTCTGGAAGGCGATCTTGAAACGGTTCCAAACGGTCGATAAGAACATGAAAGTATTGAAAATTTTCATTTATTAGCTGTAATTCAGCCCACCTTGCTTGACCGCTATTTGGGTTAGGAATTGGATTCCATTGCAGAAAGTCAGGAATCAACAAAACAGAAAGCTCTAAGTCATACAAAATTAAAAAATTTTCAAGCTCGGAAAAAGGCTTCAACAAATCTTTGGTCGTCCAGCCTAAGTCCGCTTTGATATACTCTTTCGGGATGCGATAGCAGCCCAAAGCGTTTGCATGATGGCCTGTAATTAAATACAAAAAAAGCAATTTTGCTTTATCACTTAAAACATTGATTTTAGGGTGAGTCCAAAATGAAGTTTGAATCGTTCCGTAATTTCTCATAAAAGGACGGCCCTCCTAGTTGGAGAGCCGCCAGCAACAACCAGCGTTGAAACATGGAAATATGGGGAACGCTGGCTAAGAGTTCTCATCGTTAAGATTTTTAGAATAAATGGAAAACTGTTCGGGTGTGATGGTGTTTTTCGCCAAATCACACAAGGCTCCTCGTTTTTTTTCTGGCACAATTCCAGAATTTTTCCAGCTATACAAACATCCTCTGGAAACGCCAAGCGCTTTCGCAAAAGCTTTATTTGAAAGTCCACTTTCCTTGATTGCTCTTTCTATAAGTTGCTTGTGCATTTTTTTTTGTCTTTGTATAAAAAATTTTGTCATTTACCGTTTTTTATATTTATCTCATTTCGAAATAGATTTCAACGAAAAGCACCAAAATTTTTTAATATTGATACAATTAGACCTATTTTGTACAAAAAAATTGCACATATTTAGTAAAAAAGGTAATCTGTTTAAAATTTTTAAACAAAATTACAGGGAAAAGGCAATGCCAAAAATAAATGTAGCGGTAATAAAAAAAATAATAAAAGAGAAGTATGGAACAAGGCAAAAATTTACGGAGGCTTTCGGGATCACCAGACAAACATTAGACAGATGGTTTAAGCATGAAGAAATCAATCAAAAAAAGCTTGAAACCCTAGCGAAGTTTTTAAGTGTCGAGCATTTTGAATTACAAGTGCCAGAAAATATAAATCAAGTTTTGATGGCCGCAATTAGTCAAGAAATTTTAAAAGTAGAGCAAGAAGAAGGCATCAAACTAACTGCTGAGCAGCATTTAAACTGGTGCGTCTTACTTTATAACAGACACAAGAATGTAGACATGAACGAACAAGACTATGATTTGATTAGATATAGTTTTAATCAGTTGAAAAAAGCGTAGGAGGGATCATGTTAGAAATAATTAGAAATGAAAAACAACAAACGTTTAAAGAAAAATTAGAGAGTCTAAAATTCTGTAAAGCAGACACTACCCCCTGGTGCATTATTGATAAACAAAACGACATGGTAGAGTGCAATCCACTGTGTTTAGAACATTTAAAAGTAAGTTACAAAGATTATATTGGAACAAACCTTTATGATTGGTGGACGCGCGACTATCCATTAACTCATGATTCGTTAAAGAAAAATAATTATGTAACAAGCCTCGAAATTCAAGATGCTGAAGGTAATTTTTTAATCGTTAAAGTAAAGATGGAAAAATTTACTCATGACACAAAACACTATACTGCAATAAGAGCAGTTAATATCAAACAGCGCCCACAAAGCCCACTCGAAAATTATTTCGACCAATTGAAAGAAATTAATTCTAGTACAAACAGTTTAGTTGACAACATGCCTTTAGGCCTGTCCATCGTGACTCGTTCTGGGAAGTTTCTTTGGGCGAACGAGGTTTATGCTCAAAAAATAGGTTACGAGCTTTACGATTTGCTTTTTAGTCGCAATATCGAGGACATAACAATTCAAAGTTTGGCAGAGGTAAATTTTGACCAAGAAATTATTTCGAGCAGTCATTGGCGCTATAAAATTTACAAGCACAAAAATGGACATAACGTTTCTGCAAAAATTAAAACTAAAAAAACGACATATAATGGTGTTCCAGTATTTTTTTCTGTAGTTGACTATACGCATCATGATTGTGAATTAGGAATCGACAAAATTAACAAAAACTCTATTACTAATTTGCTTAACAAAACAGTAAAAATGGAAATCAATATCAAAGTGCTCGAAAAAGTAGCTTTATTGTTTGGCATGTCTATTCAAGAATTTACTGCTATTGTTTATTGGTGTGAAACAAACGACATGTTAGAAATAGAGGGGATTCGAAAAAAGAAACAATATGAAATGGGATTTTAAGGATGGATAGAACTAAGCTAATTGATAAGATAAGTTTTGATAATCAAAAAATTTCAAGAAGGGAAAGTGAAATTGTGGTTGACCTTATTTTTGATGAAATTAGCGAAGAAATTGCAAAGGGCGGAAGGGTGGAAATAAGAGGATTTGGCTCTTTTAGCTTGAATGAAACACAAGACAAACGCTTCGTAAACCCCAAAACAAAGCAGGAGACTATAATTAAAGGCAAAAAAAAAGCTCATTTTAAACCAGCAAAAGAGCTAAAAAGCCGCATAAATTAATTTTTCTCTATTAAAAATATAAGATAATGTAAAAAAAACTTTTACATTTGAGTTATTTTTGATAATTTAGTTGTGTACAAAAAAAAAGACACAACTAATGCAGACACATCATATCAGCGCAATTTTGAGCGCAACCACCTTTCCAAGCACACAAGTGAGTCGTTGCTCCGTTGACATTGAAATCAGGATGATTGTCCAGCAAGACGGAACACAATCAATAAAAACAGAAATCAATGATGAAGTCGGAAAAGCCTTAAATTGGCTTTCTGAAGACGTTACCTGGTATTTGATGATTGGTCATAGAGGTCATGAAATTCCCTTAACTTGGTCATCGCTCCACACAGCAAATGGTGATCTGGATCTTGATTATGTTGGTGTCGAACAATTTTTGTGGGAAGCGCTAGCAAAAGAAGAAAAAGAACAAAGAGAAGAAGGTTATGGGTGCGAGTAACAAAGAATTTTTAAAAGAAATAATCAACCAATTAGAGGATGAAAATATGGGCTTGAAAGTTACTAGGAGTAAAAACAAGGAAAGAGAAAGTGTGCCGAACGGTACTTATTTTGGACGTTGTTATGGGGTGATTGATTTAGGAAATCAAGTTCAGAAAAAATTCGAATCGGATGCGACAGAAGTGATACCTCAAGTCGTTTTGCTGTTCGAGCTGAGTCACAAAATGACAGACGGAAAACCATTTGGTTTTTCAAGAATTTGTAAAATTTCAAATCACGAAAAATCAAATTTACATCAAATCGTTCAACATTTGACAGGAAAACTATTAAGTGACGAGTCTCAAAACGGATTTCAATTAACTCAATTGTTAGATAAATTTTGTGTACTCCAATATACAGAAAATCCAAAGCCAGACAGAGACTACCCTATCGTCACTTTTGGCCCAGCACCCGATGGCACGAAATTCGAAGCCGTTAATAAAAATGTTGTTTTTGATTGTGACAACCCGAATCCAGAAATATTAAAAGAATTACCAGAATGGATTGTTACCAAAATAAACGAAAGAGTTAAAGATGATGACGCTTTCATTGAAGAAAAAAATTATGACGAGCGGAATCCACCACCATTAGAAGATGTGCCTTTTTAAAATGAACAACGAATTAGAAAAAAATTTTTTAGTAAATGATATCAATATTTTGTTGATGCAATTAGACGATTTAAAAAAACGTGCGCCTGTATCGCTCATAAAAATCCAGCAAGAAAAATGGAAAAAGACTTTTAATAAAGATGTAGAAATAAGACAGAAAGAAAAACAAATTGTCGCAAGATTAAAAAATTTAAAAATTATGGAAATTTTAACAATTGGAATATCAATAGGAAAAATAAATGGCAACTCCTAAAAAGGGCTATCGATACAAGAATGAAGTTTTACCTGGAACAACTACGATTATAGGGCGGTTTAAAGACAGCAATGCTTTGATCAGGTGGGCTTGGAAGCAAGGGCATGAGGGAAAAGAATTGTATGGAGATGACAGCCAAGCTGGACAAGCGCTTAAAATTGGGACGGCCACTCACTCAATGATAGAAGCTCACATCAATGGCAAAAGTCCAAAGGTGGCACTTAATAAAGAATTGAAATTAGAAGTGCATAAAAAAAAGGCAAGAACGAGTTTTGAAGCCTATTTGCATTGGGAAAAGTCTAACAACCTTGTGCTACTCTCAAAATTTCAAGAAGTCCAATTAGTTAGCCCACAATGGAAATTCGGTGGAACTCCTGATGCAATCGGGAGAATGGGTGATGAGGTGGTGCTGCTTGACTGGAAGACATCAAATGGGATTTATTCGGATTACATTATTCAATTAGCCGCCTATCAGCATTTGGTTGATTTCGGTGTCAGGATGGACAATGGCAAAAAATTGCCTTTTGTCTGTGGCAAAGGCGCTCATCTATTGAGATTCTCAAAAGAAAATGCAGATTTTAATCATGCTTATTTTGCTGATTTATCAGAAGGTTGGGAAACTTTTAAGTTATTCAGGCAAGCCTATGATTTAGATAAACTTTTGAAGAAACGAACGTAAATTGACAATGAAGTACAAAAAATGTAAACATTCTCAGAGGAATGTGTTCCTTGGGAGAAAAAACATGGAACATTTTAAGGAAATAAGCTTTCGCGAAGTGATTCAAGAAGGCTTGCGATTAAAAAAACAACGTGGAGATAAATTGACAACTCAAGTAACAGAAGCAGCTATGGCAGACAAGTTAGAAGATTACTTTGGTGATTATGTGCTCAGCTACGCATTTAATAATAAAAAAAGCATTTCGCAACAAAAAATAGCAGACTATTACAATCACGTTAGTAAAAGACGAATTTGTGAACAGCCTTGTTGCGCTGGTGTAACTGCTGATCGCGGAAGAACAAAGGACAAAGAAGGTTATCGGCTTCCGCTGAAACACACTACTATATTGCGAGAGCTGTCATTAGTGAGCGGTTGTATTGAAATGATTCGGGCAGAAAGAAATTTAGATATCCCGAATCCTTTTCAATCTTTTACAAGGTCTCGCGCAAGACTGACGAGAAATAAAAAATCTTCAGTCATAGCGAAAAGGAATGAGCATTGGACATCGGGCGAAACAAAAGCACTTTTGTTAGCCTTACCTCCACTTGCAAAAGATATAGTGCTGTTTGCTTTAAATACAGGCATGAGAAGGAGTGAAATTTGTAATTTGACTTTTGATAGCAGAACGCAAGGTGACGAATATCAAAGGATTTTTGAAATGGACGGAAACTGGGTTTGTCATTTCGAATCTAAAGATCAGAAATCAAACGCTGTGTCACAATGCGCTCTCAATTCAACTGCGATGGAAATCATCAATAGACAAGAGCATGCGGTTGAGCAAGAATTAGACGATTTAGGCTTGCCGATTGCTCATACCTATGTTTTCAGCTTGAACAGAAAAAAAATTCCTGTTTGGTGGCTGACACAAAAATTCGCAGAGGCCCAAAAAGCTACGGGTTTGAAGCATAGAACATTGCAACAAACACGGAAAACTTGCGGTCAAAGGATGCTTGAAGCTGGATGTTCGATTGAAGCAGTGCAATCTCAACTTCGTCATTCATCGGTGACAACCACGCAAAGTTATTACATCGTGCCTAGCATTGACCACGCTGCAAAAGCAGTTGAAAAAATCAACATCAATTAAGGAGGCGCTAAAAAAATAGAAAATAAATTGAGTAATAAAGTTTAGTTGTGGATAACTCAACTAAGCAATTGAATCATCGTAAAATCTCTCGCTCTTTTAAAGATATAGGTTTTTCGATGAATCAGTAACATACACAAATTTTTAAATACACAAAAAACATAAAAAAGAACACATTCCTAACGTTCAATCAATGGTTTACATTGACAAAAAAAAAGGGGAGGGTTTAAAACCCCTCCCATTTTTTTGACTTTATTTTTCTTTTGAAAACGAAATCCACGCAAACAAACAAATCAATCCAACTGACAAGAGAACTGCAATTACAGTAAGAGTGCCTTCTATCCAAATTTTTAATATTCTTTTTCTACGAAAATATTGCCGATCACGTTCTGCCTCCATAGCGCGTTGTTCTGCGATTACCTCTTGCCAAATATCTGGCCCATACGCCATTTTCAACATGCGATGAAGGTCAGACATTAGCTCTTGAGACCTTTTGCGTTGCATGACAATCTCTATGCTTTTGGCCGTGTCTGCGCCAGCTATTTTCTTCCAAAGCGGAGGATTTTGAGCTTCTTTTTCCATTCGTGAAATATCATTCTTTGCTGAAAAAAAAGCTGCAATTGACTTAGAGCATTGATGCAACTCAGCCCCTTGCTCTAACAGACTGTGAACATTTTTCACAGCCGCAGTACAAACTTTAATTGCTACAATAGCGGAGGTGATTGGTTCCATTATTTATTTCCAAATTAAAACAGAATCCTCACGCACATATATTGGTTGACAAGTTGCGCCCATTTGCGGCGAACGATAAGAATAGTCTCTCGGCATTGAGCGATTTTGTTTAGCGATTGATTGTCGAAAATAGTGACATCGATTTACATCATAAAAATAAAACTTGTCATTTGTTGCCTTTCCATCAACAAAGACAGTCAGCATGAAAACCAACAGCATTAAGTAGGTTGCGTAGGCCAAGTTACATTTATTAAATTGTCTCCATCTAACTTAGGAGAAGCGGTCTCAGGCAAATTACGAAGATTTTGACGATAAGTTTTCCAAGCTGAAGGCACTGTAGAACCGCTTTCATTGGCTTTAATGACAACCCAGTCGCTTTCAGTCAGCTTTTGATTACGTTGCAACCTCAGAACCTTCATAGGCTCCTCTGACTCTAATTTAGAAACTTCGGATGCAATGGCAGACTTTGTAGGTTTGTCATGACCATTTCCTTTTACCCAATTTAAAGTCTCATAATTATCGTCATCCATCGTCCACTCTGCACCAGGACAAAGCGATTTTATTGCTAAACATGTATATGAAATCATCCAGCTACCTCCATGAGCACTAAGCGACTTGAAACAGCACTGCCAGTTGAAGATGCAGAGCTTACTTTGTGCTGACATTTAAACGTTAATTCTGAAACCGATGAAGGACTATCGAGTACAGCAAAGGATGTTGAAGCCCTCGCTTGAAGTCCACCACCACCCGAACCAGCAGCCACACTTCTTTCACCAAGCGAAACTGAATCACGAAGAAGTTTTACGGTATACGTCACGTTTGTCGAAGCAACCAAACTGTACAAGGTATCGCTGGTAAACATAGCAAGAACTTTCGAAGAAGTTGATTGACAAGTAATGGCAGCACTTATCGATGTGATGTCTGCAAATGTTGTGCTAGTAGTGTTGACCGTAGACGTATTCGATGCAGAAACTACTTGAAGCACAGTTCCAGCATCTTGGATATATGTTTTCAATCGTGACGCGGCTGTCTTCCTATTAGTGCCTCCTGCGGCATCATCTATAATAAATAAATCTGCATCTGATATAGCAGCGCCAATATCAGTCGCACCATCAATATCTAAATCTAAAATATTGATTGAACCATTTGGAAAGACAGGTGCTTGTGAAAATGTGACAACTCCATCACTTGCTATAGCTATAGAATCGGAATCACCTGCAGAGCCAATATTTCCATTATTGGCAATAACTAAGTTGCTCGAACTTGTGATAACTCCGCCTGATGTAATTGCAGAATTAAATATAGCTTTGCCAGAATCACTCATATCTAGTGTCAAAGCAGTTATTCCAGAACCGCCATCATCGCCTTTGAACACCAAATCCTTATCTTGCACGGTTGCCTGTAAAACCAGATCCGAAGATGAATTTGTAAAACGACCAATTTCTGTACCATCATCGGATATAATTACATCTGCACCACCAGCGTCTAACGTAATGTCTCCAGCACTGTCAATTAAAATGTTAGTGTCATCGTTAATAACACTATCAACTGCAATAGAGCCTACATTGCTAATATTTGCATCATTGAAACTCGTAGCGCCAAAAGTATTTGAAGCCGCCGTACTTACTATGCCTGCCGCTGCTGTTACCGCACCTCCGTCTGCAATCGTAAGAGCGTTGTCTCCATCGGTAAATCCAATGCTTGCTGTTTGAACCTCACCACTAACGAGCAAATCGCCAGTGGCTTCGATATTTTTAGAAAAAACAATTTTTTCACCGCTATTCGTAGTCACGAAAGTTAAATATGAAGTTGATCCTTCTTTGACGGTAAATGCAGTAGCGCTGTTATCAGTTAAAGCTAAATTTATATCAGTTCCATCAGCACTAATCGAATCGAGTGCAATATCACCAACATTTGTAATATTGCCGTCACTGACAGATAAAGAAGTTACCGTTGCAGAACCAGCAGACAAAGTGCCTGTTACAATTAAATTAACAGGTTGACTGGCTAACCATCCGTCATTAGCGTCATTTGTAAAAAGCCATAACATGTGCTTTGTGGGAAGCGTGTAGCTAGTAGCTCCTGAAATCGTATCCGAACCATTACGAGCAATGGTTATGGAAGAAGAATGATTATTGAAAATCCCTACATAAAAACTGTCTCCTGCTGAACTCGCGGCTGGTAAGGTGGCAGTTGCAGAAGCGGTGAAATCAATGACCTTTCCATTGTCAGTCGTTGCGATCGTGTAGTCACCTGATTTTGCAGTGGTAGCAAAATTTAATGCGGCATCAAGTTTTGAAACTACGCTCTCTAATGCAGTTTTTAAAGGATCAGGCAACTTTGTTTTGATCGTAGCCCATTTAACCTCATTTGCTGTGGTGGTTGCACCGTCATCACTTGGAGGTGAAGCGTTATAGCCACTGACACTCACTGTGCTCCATTTTGTACCCATAGGTTGTACCTTTTTGTTAAAATTTTAATTAAAAAATGTCAAATAGAACTTTGACAGTAGGTTAGTTTTTTTATTGTTGTCTTGTTAAATTTTCTAACGCTTCATCTGATTTTTCTGGATCGTCACTGAACACATAATCAAAGGTATTTGCGCCCATTTCTTTTGCTTTATCAATGTTTTTTTGTGCTTCTACCTCTAAAGCTTTTTTTATCAAAGTTGGTGATTTTTTATCAACAGCGTCAGTTATGGTATCTACAACTTGATCGCCTGTTTCAACAGTTGCTCCTAACAAAGACGCGAATAAATTGATCCAAGCATTTCTATAAGCGATGGTTGTTATTTCTTCTCCGATCATATTCCTCACTGATTGGGCGTTCATTGGATTTGTGAGAGCAGAAAGAAAAGCTCTAGTGCCAAACAAAACTGTGAGAGCACTTAACGGATTTGAGTATAAAGCGCCACCTGCTAAACCATAAGTCATAACTTTAGCAACTTGCGAACCTAATTTAGCTCTGCCACCACTAATTTGCATTGACCGCTGCAAAAAAGTAGACGCATTAGGCACCGATTTACCGATACTATTTTCAATATTTTGCAAAAATAATTCTAAATCTGCTCTTTTTATATCAGAATTTTTTAAGAGTATATCAATAGTCTGTTTGCGTGTTTTATCTGAAGCCGTAACAGTTTCTAAAATGCCATCTGCTTGTTTCTTCAAAGGAGAACTTCCAAGCAGGCTTTTTAATGGTTCAGCATTTAAAACAAAAGTACTAGCTCTACCTGGTTGGGCCACCTCTTCAACTGATTCTTTCAAAGCTTTTTGTACGAAAGTTGCGGCAATTTGATTCATAGTTTCAGGCGTTACTAATCGAGACAATTCTTCAACAACAGAAGGCTCATTCAAATCTAAAATAATTTTTACAAGACTATCGATTGATTGAGTTGTGACTGTGCTTGAGCCTGTGCTTCCCAATTTACCTGAAACGGTTTCAATTCTTTTAGTTACAGGTGTATCAATTAAAGCAGTGATCTCTCTACTATACTCAGCATCTAATTTTGCAAGAGTATTAGTAACCTCTTTAATTTGGTCTTTAGTTACCGCTAATCCGCCGCCTATATTAGTAAATGGAGAAGAAACATTGTTTATGACATCTGTTTTTATAGCATCTTTTAATGGTTTTAAAAGACGATATACTGATGCACCTTCTCTTTCACTTACGTCAAAAGCCTCACCTATTTGTGCGTTAATCCGCTGGAGAGCTTCATCTGCTTGCTTCAAAGTCATGTTATCTAAATTAAGAACTTCTTGAACAACGTTGTTCACTCTGCGTGTAACGTTATTTGATAAAAATTCTTTCTTTTTGCCATTAACAATGGTGGTTGGTTGGTCTCGCTTTATTGCATCTAACATACTTTGAGCATAGGCTTTTGCACTGTTAGGAGAAACAATTAAACCATACGATTCTGCAGTGTCAAAAACCTCTTTGTATTTTTGATCATAAGATTCTGAAAATTTATTCATTGTGGTTGTTGCTTCAGCGTAAATTTTCCTACCTAAGTCTGACAAACTACCTAAAGTCGGTGCAATCCGAGATGGCAGTCCTTTTGCAACTTTATAGACGTTTCGAAGATAAGTTGCCTCATTTTTCTGAGCGCCACGCCCAATATAAGGCATCCTTCCAAG
>CESX01030227.1_pt1 | contig 13892 bp, 6 predicted proteins | sample 326941 | NCBI WGS metagenome assembly CESX01 (sample SAMEA2622357, study PRJEB7988) | marine metagenome | isolation source: saline water (ENVO:00002010), including
GTGTAAAAGAAGTTGGTTCAGCTATCAAAGAAACTTTTGCAACTGGTAGTACACCAGCTGAAAATAGATCTAGAGCTCGTGCTAAAAGAAGTGAACAAGCATTAATTGAACAAAAAATTAGACATGGTAATTTTGATGAATCTAAGTTAAATAGTTTTCAAAAAACTGTTTACAAAGAAATGAAAGCAAAGGATAAGGCTAAAAAAGAAAAAGCTAACATGGAAAAAAATGTTGCTGAAAATAAAGCTTCTGGTCCAAAAACTCAAGCTCAAAATAAAGATGAGAAACGTCCACCAATGGCGAAAAAAAAGGATATCAAAGAAGGAAGTCATTTAAGTACTAAAAAGAAAAAACGCCCACAAACAATGGCAGAAGCGGTAGCTGAAGCAAAGGCAATAAATGCAGATCCTAATACAAAAAAAATAAATGAAGAAAGGCTTTCAAGGCATCTACAAGCAGACTTAAAAAGTAAGTCTCCAAATAGAATGAAAAAAGATGATGCGATGAAAATGAAGAAAGATCCTATGAAAATGAAGAAAGACGACGCTATGAAGATGAAGAAAGACGACGCTATGAAGATGAAAACTAAAGATCCATTGAAAAAATATAAATCAGACGCTCAAAGAAAAGCTGTGCATGCTAGTAAAGCGGAGTCTGGCATGAAGATGAAAACCAAAGATCCGATGAAACTTAACAAAGGCTTTGATAAACTTCCAAAAGAAGTTCAAGCTAAAATAATGAAAAAAAGAAAATAATATGTCATTTGTAGCAGCAGGATTAGCAGCAGCATCACTTGTTGGTGGTGGTATAAAAGCCATAGGTGCTGGTAAAGCTAAGAGACAAGCGGAAAGAAAAGAGCGTAAAGCTAGAAAAGAGATGAATAGGATGAAAGAAGCTTATTCACAACTGGACACTAGTAATCCGTATGCCAACATGGAAAACACCATGGAGGATTTAACAGTGAACCAGAAGCAAGCTCAGTTTGAAGCTCAACAGTTTCAACAAAGTCAAGCTAATATACTAGATTCTGTAAGAGGTGCCTCAGGAGGATCTGGTGTAGCAGCTATCGCTCAACAATTAGCTCAATCAGGACAGTTGGCCGCGCAAAAATCAGCGGCTAGTATAGGTGCTCAAGAAGCTGCAAATCAAACAGCGGCAGCACAACAAGGTGCAAGAAATCAAGAACTAAAAGCTCAAGGTGAAAGAGAGTCACAGCGTATGGAAAGAGATAAAGTAGGTACACTACTTGGTATGTCTCAAGCTGAAACAGCACAGTATGGACAAGCTGCGGCAGGTGCTCAGCAAGCTGTATATGGTGGTATTGGTGAAGGGATAAGTGGTGCGGCTAGTTCTGTAATGAGTGGCATTGATGCTGGCTTGATGGGTAAAAAAGATTAAATATAATATAATATGGCAGTAGATCAAACTTTAATACAAGGTGCAGGTGCAGTAGCACAAGCTGATGCAGCTAAAATAGGTGCTACAGCTGTTGGCGTTGGTAGTATGATAGATAGCATAACTAGCGTTGGACAAAAACTTTTAGACAAACGTGTAGAGGCAGCTAAGGTATATGATGAGAAGGCTCAAGCTGTATTAGATGCTAGTGGAGAATTACCAGCTGATGAATACGATGCGCTGTATGATAATCTGCAGACAAATAGAGACATGTTTATAAGTGGTAGCAGAAAAGACAAAGCTTTACTTACAAGAGACTTAAACATGAAAGCTCAAGATGTTGGTGAATATAAAGAGTTTAGAACTGAGTTGGCCGATTTAAAACTTAATGATACAGATGGTTTTAGTCAAAGCTTTATAGACAGTCCAGAGGGCGAAGCTTACTTTAACTTACTAGAAGACAAATCAAGTTTAGTACAAAATGATAAAGGTAGATTAGGCGTTATGATGCCAGGTTCTGATGGTGAAGAGGTTTTTACAGAAATATCTAAATTAAAAGATACTATACAAAAAAATAGAGTTGATACGGCTTCAAGAGACTTGTTGCAAGTTTACGCTAATAAAAATATGCAATTATCTTCTCAAGTTGCGCATGGTCAAAAATTAGACTTTCCTTTTGAGGCTCAAAAAAATCAACTTAAAACAAACTTAATAGGTAAGTCTCAAAATAAAATGTCTTTATTTTATGATGAGATTATACCTGGTCAACCATTTGCTGCAAACTTTATAGATGAGTTACAAAAAAATACTTATAAAGACTTAGGTGTTGAACTTAAAGACATGGATGGTGATGGTCAATTAGATGAAGCTGATGCTGAATTAATATTTAAAGAACTTATAAAAAATGATAGTAATACAGCTAATGAATTATTAGCTAACTATTTTACAAAACACTTACAAAATAACTTTGAAAGCGGTACAGCTCTTAGAGTAAAACCTGATGAAGGTTTTGAAATAAAAACAAACACGCAAACAGGTAATGATGCTTTCATACCTACAAGAGAAGAACCATTAGGTGAATACTAATTATTAACAACGGGTAACTAACGATACAGTATGGCAGAACAAGATAATTCTATCTTGGTATATCAGATACCAGGTAGAGAAAAACCAATGGAAGTAGAAGCTAAAGATAATGATTTACTATTATCTAAGTTTCCAAATGCAAAACTTATAAGCGCTCCAGAAGGCTATAAACAAGAAAATAAAAAAGAAAATAAAAAGCCTTTACCAAATAAATACGAAAACTCCGAGTTGTTACCCTCTGTAACAACGTTCGATAATCTAGAACAACAATCAATTAAAAAACAAAAAGACTCACAATTCATAGATGATTATCTTGATAAAAACATTGATAATAAAACTAGTGAATTACCAGAAGTAACAACTGATATAACAAGGCGTGACGAAGGTAAGGCTGTTAAAATGTTAACAGATCAATACTCTAGGTTTGGGTTTGATTTTGAACAAGCTTCTGTAGGTAGAGATGTTGTTAGAATAGTGGCAAATAAAGGAAAGTCTAACGAAATCTCTAAAGAGTTTAAAATAGATAAATGGACTCTAGCTCAAGATGAAGAAGTAGCTAATCAGATGACTGAATTTATGAACGCTCATAAAATTAACGTTGATAGAGAGTTAGTTAATAAAGAATTAAATAGCGCTAGAAGAGGTACTCATGATGATGAAATAAAAGATCAGGTAACAAACGCTGTTAATGAAACATATCAAAATGAAGCAAAGCGAGACAACTACGAACTAGAGCTACAACAGTGGACTGATCAATATGGAGATGTAGAAGAAGTTACTACCAATGTATATGAAAACAATAGTTTTAAACAGAAAACTTTAAAAAAACCAAAACCTCCAGCTGACAACCCACTGTACAAACAGGCTGTTCAATCATTAGCTATAGAAAACTATATTAAAGAAAAAAGAAAAGATGATAAAAATTTTGAGATTGATCGTGAGAAAATAGTTAATGCAAGTGACTTTCAGCCTTTTTTAGATGAGGCTACAAGTAAGTCTAATGATTTTAGAAAACAAAGAGTTAATTTAAACAATCAACTACAAAGCGGTAGTATAACTCAAGATCAATACAATGAAGCTGTAAAAGCTCTAGACGAACAAGGTGATATTCATAATGATTTTCAAGACTCTATTAAGTCGCAGTTAAAATCTGAAATATTTAACGACAACGTCATGGCAGATCAAGACGATCTCTCTGATGAACAAAAAAATATACGAAAAGAAATAAGTGATGAACTATTAGGTGAAGTTAGAGGAGAAATAGAAATAAAAAACCAAACACTTAAAGGTATATCTGAAGCTTACACTAAAGGTGAACAAATGTTGACTACTAATAAAACCGAAAGTGAAGCTTTGTTAAAGCAATTTAACGATATAAAAAATGGAAATTACACGACTCAAGAAGAGGTTGATGAGGCTAATGCTAAATTAACAAAATTAAGAGATCAACTTATTGACAAGCAGCAGAAACAAGAATATTTAATTAAAACTATACAGGAGTATGGTAAGCTTGATACTAAAACTAGAAAGGAAATTAGTGAGTTAGGTTTAAACGCTGGTGAGTTGGATTTGTATGGTAAAGAAGCTAATAGAATATATGAAGCCTATGGTCTTAGATCTGTATTGATGTCTTTTCCAGATTTTGCAGTTAACCTCGTTGACATGGTTGACATGGTTGTTGAGGGTAAAGAAGAACTTATAAATAGTATAGACGATCCAGAATTAAGAAACGTTGTTAAGTTTGCTGCAAATGCGAGTCTTACAGCAGTAACTCCTGTAGCTAATGTTTTCTTTTCAGATATCGTTAAAAAAGAAGGTGAAGATGAAAGGGTTAGTCTTTGGGATATTACAAGAGAGAAGTATACAGGTTTAAAAGAAACTTTTGATTCAAGAGTTAAAATACCACCAGCATGGGAAGATCTAAAAGAAGGTAGTGATTATGCTGAATATTTTGCTTCCCAAATGGTTACTCAAGCACCTATATTAGCTACATTAGCTGTAACAGGAGGCTTACCTGGCTTAGCTATAATATCAGCCTCTAGTATAGGTGGTAAGTATAGGCAATTGCAAGATGAAAGAGATCTTTATAAACAAACAGGTGGTATATATGGAATGAATCACACGTTTGGTTCAATGGCTCTAAATGCAACATTAAGTGGAACCGCTGAAGGTGCTCTTGAATATACTACAGGTAAAATATTAACTGGAACAGCTAAAGCTATATTTGGTCCTGTATCTAAAGAGGTTATTAAAACTGGTGTAAAATCTACGTTAAGTCCTATACTAACAACAGCCGGTAGAACAGTGATGGGTTTAGGTAACGAAATGTTTGAAGAGGGTGTTGCAGAAGGACTTAGTGCTATTGTTAGTAACTTTGCTGACAAGTATATTAGCGGTAAAGATGAGGTTAGTTTATTTGATGGTGTAGACGAGGCTTTTATAAATGGAGCTGTTTTAGCAGCAGCAATGCAATCACCTAGATTAATAGGTCCTATGACTAGACCTTTCTTTTCTAAAGATAACAGTGATAGAGTTGCTAAAATAGGTGTTGAGCTTGGTGGCCTGACAAAAAGAATAACTGAACTTAAAAACTCTGGTGATCCTAAAAATTTAGAATTAATAAAAAAACTAGAGAATCAATATGTAGAGTTGGTTGATGAAAGTAATAAACTTGTTGAGCAAGATATAAAAAGAGTAGACTTACTACATCCAACTGAAAAAAGAGCTTTAGTTGAAATAGATAAAAGAAACTATTTAGATAATAAAGAAATAGATAACATTAAAAAAGACCCTGAGTTATCTAAAGATGATAGAGCTAAAAAGATACAAGAAGTACAAAATAGAATAAACTCTAGAAACAATAGAAAGCAAGCTATAATTAGTAAGTACCCACCTAACGTTGTTGATAAGAACTACGAAAAACAAGTTAACACGTTAAAGCGTATGGCTAGTATGGCTGCTGAGTATGGTGCTCCAGCTATAAATATAATAGAAACTGACAGAGAAGGTTTTGCAGAAAGAGAATCTAAGTATGATCAGAACATGTCTAAAGCTCAAGTTGAAAACATAGCATCTGAAAACTTAGGTATGATAGAGGGTTTAAATGAGATTATAAACGATCCTAACTCTACTGATTCAGAAGTTGAAAGCGCTAGAGAGTTATTACAAGATTCTGAGGGTCAGTTAAAAATAGCTGATAATCTTTTAGCCGCAGATGACTATGGGGTTATGCAACCTAAGTTTGATAGTAAAGGTAATTTATCTGGTATAGATATAATAGTAAACAAAGAAACAGCTATTACAGACGGTATGTTAAATACACCAGCTCACGAATTTATACATGCTACATTTGCTAATACTATAAAGGCAGATCCTTCTATGAGAAAAATACTAGGTGGTCAACTAAAGACTATACTAGAGGGTAAGGGTGTTACATTTTCTTCGCGTGCTAAGTTAAGCGAATTTAACAAAAGAATAGCCGCATATAATCCAGATCAACAAGGTGAGGAGATGATGGCTATAGCATCTGAGATGATGCTTGATGGTGATATAAAGTTCAATGATGGTGTGTTACAAAATTTAGCTGGTGTATTTAGAAGGTTTACACAAAAACATCTACAGCGAGACATAAAGTTTGATACAACTGAAGATATTAAAAACTTCATGAGAGATTATCATTATTCTATTGCAAACAATAAACCAAGTAAAGCTATAGCTAAAATGCTAGCTAAAGGTGCTAATGGTAAAATATTTGAAGATGCTAGAACTCCTGAAGAAAGAAAAAGACAAAGACTACACAATAAAGCTGTTCAACAAAATGTAGAGTCTGATCCTGATCTTATGGAAACATACGATCAATATACTAAAAACTCTGATGGTACACCTAAGTACGAAACTCAAGAAGACTTTGAGTCTAGTCCTGATTTTTATGATGCTTACTTTGAGATAGTAGATGGAAAAAAACTAGACAGATTAATACAACAGGGCATGACAGAACTTGGCTTACCACCTGCGGCGTTAAAAGATTTTACAAGAAAAGTTAAAGAAAAATTAGGTGATAGATTTTTACCTAAAAGAATTGAAGATCGTAATGGTAATCCTATACTAGATGAAAATGGTTTAGAGCAATTTAAACCTGGTTATAAAATATCTAACCCAAGTTTATTTGGCTGGTTAACTGGTGTAGCAGGGGGTGCTGGTAAGTCTGTTATATATAGAGCCAAGGGTGATGTGATGAAGGATTACAAGAAAGAAGGTGGTGGTGATAAAAGATCTTTAGATAGAAAAGTAACTGAAGATGGTGGTACTATAGCTGATACGGTAGCAGATAAAAAAGACACATTAATGACGGACATCGATAACGCTGATATGACACCAACGTTAAAGCGTGATTTAAAACAAACTGTTGACGATGTTTTGTTTGTTACAGATATAATAGATTTACCACAAGATAATAAATCAACTATATCAGAAACAGTTCAACAAGCTCAAGATGCTGACTTAATGAAAAGTCTCACAGATCCTAAAGCTAAGTTTAGTGCTATTAAAAATATTAAAAACCTATTAGTTGATAAAGACTTTGATCCAGATGTTGTTAATCCTAAAACTAAAAAGCCCTTAAAAACAGAAAAGTCTGCTATACCAACTGGCCCTTATTTTAGTGTTTTAAATTCAGTAGCTAGTTATATGGGTATTGATCCGCTTAGAATTTTAGCTAGACAAGATTTATCAACAGAACAAAGAACTGCTGCAAAGAAGTTAATATACGATATGAGTGTTGATGAAAGTGGGCAGCTTAAACCTGAGATACTAAGTATATTTGGTGATCAAGGTGCTACAACGGGTGGTAAAGCTACCGGTCTTGTTGGTAAAACGTTTATTAGTTTTTATAACAAAGGCGGAAGAGCTAAGAAAACAGACACAGGCTCTGGTATAACTACATTAAAACTTAGATCTGATATAAATAAAGCTGAGTTTTTAGATAAGTTTGGTATAAATGAAAATGGTAGTTTACAACCAGGTACAAAAGCAGATGGTGCTATAAGAGAGTTAGCTGTTGTGCTAGCTACATTATCAGCTGTTCAAGAAACAAAAATTAATGCTGTTAAAAATCAAGTTGTTGGTAGTGAAATATCCAATAGACTTAGAGATGGTTCTCCTGAAAAACTATACAATAGAAAAGTAAAAAATATTGACAGTGAAACTATTCAAAAGTTATCTGAAAAACCAACAGATAGTTTTACTAAAGTAAAAGGAACATACTTAGATACTAGCGATAGAACTTTAAAAGATAATCCAGAGGGTAAAGAGAGAGAAATTTCTATGATAGATCCTTCAGCACCCTCTGTTTATGAACAAGGTTTAACACAAGGTGAACATACTAAACTTGCCTTTAAAACATTCTTAAAAAATAATCCTCAATTTAGACAGATAATAAAAAACACTACTGTATTTGGTTTGGAAAGAAGTATGTACGGTACTGTTGATAATTTTGATAATGAATACCCTCCAAACGATCAAGATCAAGCTGTTGAAAAAAGAGTTCAAGTTGTTGAAGGTAAGAAGCAAAAGCCTAAAAAAATTGAAGAACTATACAAAGTAGATTTTAAAGCTAGAGAAAAACTACTTTATGATTTACACAAGGCTATTGAATCGCACTTAGAAACAAGACCTCAAGATTTTGTAGTTATGAACGAGTTGTTGGCTAATACAACTAACAATCAAGGTGGAGCATACAACAGGGTTTTAGTTCCGTATTTGTTTCATGGAATAAATTCAGATGGCACTACAGACACTGAAACTCTTTTTGATGAAGAACATGGTTCACCAGCAAAGCTTGTTGGAAACTTATATATGAACGCAGCTAAACTTGGTTTAGTTGATCAAGTTAGGCCTATAATAAAGGCAATACTAGTCCAAGGTAGTTTATCAAAAGCTGACCACGCTATAGTCAATGTTAATTATAAGTCTAGTTTTCCTCAAGTGTTTTATGATAAAATACTACCAGCACTTAGAGACGGTAAATTAAAAAACATAGATGATGGTTTAATATCATTTATAAGATATGCTGTACCTCACACAATGAAAGATGGTAAGGTTGAGTATATAAATTTAAATAAATTAAAGTGGATGCCAACTGGTAAAACTATAACAGAACAGTTTGGTGTTGGTCCAGTTAGTAATCCTTCTCAACAAACTATAAAGTTTCAAAATGAACTTATAGTTAAAGTTCTTAGTGGTGATATAACAATAGAGCAAGCTAAATCTGAGTTTAGTAAAAACAAACAATTTAACGATCAACAATTAGAAATGGATCGTAACCAGCTTGATAGAAGCAATGCTGTTAAAACTCAAAATGTACTTCAAGAAAATACTAAAAAATTAAAAAGCAAAAACAAAGTTGATGTTAAAGGTATGTCTACTTTTGACTTTGATGAAACACTTATTATTGATGGTAAGAACTTTGTTGTAGCTACTAACCCATTAACAGGTGAACAAACGAAAATAAGTTCAGGTGACTGGCCTGTTCAAGGACCTGAATTTGCTGAGATGGGTTATGAATTTAACTTTGATGATTTTGTTAATGTTAGAGGTGGTGTAGATGGTCCTTTATTACAAAAGATGAAAAATCAAATAGCTAAGTATGGAGCTGATAATGTTTTTATATTAACAGCTAGACCACAAGCTGCAGCATCAGCTATTAATGGCTGGTTGAAATCAAAAGGTATAAATGTACCGTTTAAAAACATAACTGGACTAGCAGATAGTAGAGGTGAAGCTAAAGCAGCTTGGATGTTAGATAAATTCGCTGAAGGCTACAATGATATGTATTTTGTTGATGATGCTTTACAAAACGTTGATGCTGTTAAAAATGTACTCGATCAATTAGATATTAAATCAAAAGTTGTTCAAGCTAAATTAAAACAAGTTAATAAGCTTGTTGACACTAGTGATAAAATGTCTAGTAAAGTTATAGAGCCAAATCCTGATTCTACTATAGATAATGAGTTTAATAATATAATAGAAGAAACAAGTGGCGTTAAAACAAATAGGGTGTTTTCACAAGCAGAGGGTAGAGTTAGAGGTCGTGTTATTGAGCGTTCTATAAAAAGAAAATTTAAAGACTTTTTTATACCACCGTCAGCTGAAGACTTTAAAGGCTTAATGTACAAGCTTTTAGGTAAAGGTAAAGTTGGTGATAAACAATTTGCTTGGATGAAAGAAAAATTATTCGAGCCTTACGCTAAAGGTATTAGAGCTTGGAACACATACAAGCAAACAATGTCTAACGAGTATCAAGCTCTTAGAAAGCGTATGCCAACCGTTAAGCTTAGGGATGGAGTTGATGGAACAGCTTACACTGTTGACACGGCTATAAGAGCTTATCTTTGGAATAAAGCTGGTTACAATATACCAGGTTTATCAGAGTCTGAATTACAAATACTATTAGATAAGGTTAATAATAATCCAGACCTACTAACATATGCTGAGTCTTTACAGCAGATAACTAGAACAGAGGGTTATATAGAACCTGGACCGAACTGGATGGTGTCTAGTATATCTGGTGATTTAAATACTATAGTTGGTAGTGTTGGTAGACAACAGTTTTTACAAGATTTTTCAACCAATAAAGATATTATATTTTCACCTAAAAACATGGCTAAACTAGAAGCTATCTATGGTCCTGATTATACAAACGCTTTACAAGACATGTTGTATCGTATGGAAAACGGTACTAATAAAAATTTTGGTAAAGATAAAAATGTTAATAGATTATTAAGGTGGATAAACGGTTCTGTTGGTGCTGTAATGTTCTTTAATATAAGATCTGCTATGTTACAGACTATATCTACTGTTAACTTTATAAACTGGAGCGATAACAATATGTTTACAGCTGCTAAAGCTTTTGCTAATCAACCACAGTTTTGGAAAGACTTCTCTATGATATTTAATTCAGACATGTTGAAACAACGTCGTGCTGGATTAGAAATAGATATTAACGCTAGTGAGTTAACGTCTGTGTTCAAAGAAAGAGGTTACTCACCTTCAACTGTTATAGCATATTTATTAGAAAAAGGTTTTGCACCTACACGTGTAGCAGATAGTTTTGCTATTGCTATGGGTGGTGCTAGTTTTTATAGAAACAGATATAATAAACTCATAAAAGATGGTATGACACCTAAGCAAGCTGCAGATCAAGCATTTTTAGATTTTCAGGAAATAGCAGAAGAAACTCAACAGTCTTCTAGGCCAGATTTAATATCACAGCAACAAGCTGGTACACTTGGTAGATTAATACTAGCTTGGCAGAATACGCCTATGCAGATGACTCGTTTACTTAAAAAAGCTTTGTCAGATGCTGCTAATGGAAGAGGTGATATGAAAACTAATATATCTAAAATACTTTATTACGGTTTTATACAGAACGTTTGGTTTGGTGCAATGCAAAGTGGTTTAGCTTTTCTAATGTTTGGTGATGATGACGAAGAAGATGGTGATGATGTTAATAGAAAAGTTGAGAGAGTTATGAACGGTGCTTTAGATACTATACTTAGAGGTACTGGTATATATGGAGCTATGTTATCTACACTTAAAAATACTTTAATACAATGGCACAAACAAAGGCAAAAAGGTTATGGTCAAAGAGACGATGGTAGAATATTATTAGAAGCTGTTAGCTTATCTCCGCCTATAGGTAGTAAACTTAGAAAAATATATAACGCTGTAAAAACAGAACAGTTTAATCAAGGTGTTGGTAAAGAAATAGGTTATAGAGTTGAAAACCCAAACTTATCTATATTCGCTAACTGGGTTGAAGCTTTAACGAACCTACCTTTAGCAAGGTTAGTTAATAAAGCTAACAACGTGGAAGAAGCTATTACTGGTAACCACGAGCTATGGCAACGTGTAGCATTGATAGCTGGTTGGAATAGATGGGATATAGGTATAGAAGATGAAGAGTTAGTAGAAGCTAAAGAAGATGCTAAAGATCAAAGAAAAAAAGATAAAAAGAAAGAGAAAAAAGAAAAAGAAGAACAAAAGAAAAAAGAAAATGAAGCTAAAGGTATCAAAACAGTTCAATGTTCTGGTATAAGATCTAATGGTGAAAGATGTAAGATAACTACAGAAACAAAACAGAAAAAGTTCTTATGCGTTCATCACAAACCTTTTGTTGAAGGAAGCGATACAGATGGTGATGGTAAGAAAGAATATCGATGTACAGCCATAAAATCTGATGGTAAACGTTGTAAGAACAAAACTGAAAACGCTAACAAAAAATGTTATGCTCACCAATAAACGTGTGATAATAAATAAAAGAAGTAAATTATGATAAATTGGATAAACTCTTGGAAAGCAAGAAACAAAAAAGATAGATACGAAATTGCATTAAGAATAAGTACACTAACCGTATTTGAGTTAATGTTCTGTCCTTGTTGGATTTGTGAAAACAAAAAGACAAGTTGCGTGAGATTTAGGTTGATGTTGTTTAACCTTGGGTTTGAGATATAATGTGTCCTTGTCCAATATGTACAACCGTAGTAGTTGTTACAGTCGCAGGAATAATAAAACTTTGTGCTAAAAAGAGATGAGATTTGTAACTCAGTTTATTCAAACTTTAGTATCTAGATTTCGTAATGATGTTTATTTAGAATCTACGGAAACTGGTACAATTGCTAGTGGTGGAAACCTAGGTTTAGACGCTAACAATAAAATAGTTAAAGCAGATACTGAAGCAGGTGAGTTAGCGTTCAATGGTAACACAGCCTCTGGTGTACTAACTTATGGAGGCACAAGCACGATAGATGTTGAATCTACTTTTACCTATAAAGCTGGTGGAAGTAATCATCTTAACATTGATGGTTTAAAAATACAAGGTGGTGTTGGTGCAGCCTCTTATGATGGTATAACAGTTGCTGGATATATAGAGCTTCCATCGATAGAAGCTTTTGGAAATCTTGGTCTTGGTTCTACAATAAAAGTTGCTGACTTCACTAGTGGTGACGCACACGGAGCAAGTTTAGCTTTATCTTCTGGAGACGCATTTGGAACTAACATGAACGGTTCAAGTATGAGGTTTTATCTTGGTACTAGAACTGGAACCGGTAATTTAGGTAGTTTCTTTTTTTACGGAGGTGACGGCACTGAAATAGCTTCTATTAATAATACCTTGATTGCACTAGGAGACAATGATGATGTAGAATATGTAATAGGTAGAAGAAGTCATTCAGATGGAGTTGGTGGTGCATTAGCAATAAAAGCTGGTAGCGCAACTGTTGGTCAAAGCAATATAGCTGGGGGTAATTTAGGGTTATACGCTGGTAGAAGCACTGGAGCTATTGAGGGTGGTGATATAAATTTCTATAGTAACAGTAGAGGTGGTGGTGGTGGTGGTTTGAATCCATCAGCTCTTTTAGCGGCTATAGAACCTCAAACAACAGCTACACGATTTGTAATATATGAAGACGCTGGAGCTAGTACGGATGATTACTACTCGGTAACAGTTTCACCTCACGGTTCAACACTTGTAAGAACCCACGATAATGCTGGTACAGCAGCAAACTATAAGGTTAGCGCAGATGGTAATATAGCTTTTGTTCCTGCAACAGGCGTTGTTAGCGCTGGTTGGCATGGGTCAACTAATCGCATAAAAATATTACCAAGAGATTTTATAGCAGATGATATTGGTAGACCAGCAATGATTAACGACACTGGTAGTGATAGATGGTTAGAATCTTACTCTACTGGTAAGTTGTATGCATCGATTCCTATACCAGCAGGATATAAAGCTACTGAATGTATTATATATGGAAGTGGAACCTCAGCGATTACAGTATACGAAGCAGATATAAATAGTAAAGTGATTACAAGTAAAGCTACAGGAAACATAGGAACACTAATTACAGGGGGTAGTTTTACGCATGTGGATTCTGACACCACAAACTACTTGTTAATTGAGCTGGTTCAAGCAAGTTCAGAAGAAGTGTACGGAGGATATATAACAATAGTAAATATTTAAACAAAAAAATATGGCTAAATATATTAATATAAATGATTCAACAACTGCTGATCACACGTTAATAGCTAGGTCTTCTACGAGTAGTGGTAAGTTAAAATCAATATCGTTTTGTAATAAGTCTACTACTAAATATTTATTACTTACGCTTTTTTTAAGTGACGGTATTGCTTCTCCAACTGTAACGTATATATTAATTCAACGACTAAAAATACCAGCTAAAACAACTTTTGTATACGATGAAAATCCTATTAAGGACATAGATACAAAAAGATTTAGTTTAGTAGCAACATTAACAACGGAGTCGGGTAATAGATTTTTAGATATAATAATTAATTAAATGAATTTAGAGGTAATTAGATTTTCTAGTGGTACTGATAGTACTAATGGAATATTA
>CESX01027433.1_pt1 | contig 13748 bp, 6 predicted proteins | sample 326941 | NCBI WGS metagenome assembly CESX01 (sample SAMEA2622357, study PRJEB7988) | marine metagenome | isolation source: saline water (ENVO:00002010), including
TGTTAAAAACAGCTTTAGCAACACCTACTGACAACAACCCTGTATATGTTAGAAAAACAGACACAAAAATACTTTTATATCCAGTTTCACCCACAGTAGCGTATTCAATAGTTGGTGATAATCCAAATATATTTTGTAACTATATATCTAAACCAACTCAAGTTGTTTGGGGCTACAATGTCGTAAATTCATACGCGTTATTTGATGCTACACAAGCAACAGACTTTCAGTTACACGCTTCAGAAGAAACAGAGTTAGTATATAAAATATTAGAACTAGCAGGAGTAACGTTAAACAAACCAGGTTTAACTCAAATAGCAGCAAACGAAGATAACGAATTAATGGCTAAAAAACAATACTAAATGGGATTAATAACACAAACAGGACAACAATATTATAGTACGGCCTCACCAACTCCTTTTGGTGATTATCAATTTACATCTTTAGAAACTATTATAAATCAATTTATTATCGCCTATGTAGGTGAAGATAAAATAATATCAAAGATAAGAAGAACAGACGTGTCTTTTCACGCTAAAAGAGCTTTACAAGAATTATCATTTGATACTTTTAAATCTGTAAAATCTCAAGAAATAGTCTTACCAAGTTCTTTAACAATGATATTACCACAAGATTATGTTAATTACGTTAAATTTACTTGGAGCGATGGTTCTGGTATAGAACATGTTATATACCCAGCTTTAAAAACATCAAATCCAACAGATGTAACTCAAGACGCTAATGGAGATTACGCTTTTGATGGTAGTCAAAACTTAATAACAGATAACTCTTCTTCTACTTGGGAAAATTTTGAAGCTATAGAAGCTACACCAGATAGTGACGATGATTATGATGATGAAATATATGAAGCGCTAGAAGGCAAGCGGTATGGTTTAGACCCTCAACACGCTAATATAAATGGTTCATTTTATATAGACCCAAACACAGGTTTAATACACTTTAGTTCTAATTTAGCTGGAAAAACAATAATAATAAAATACATAAGCGATAGCTTAGGTACAGACGCAGAAATGAAAGTACATAAGTTTGCTGAAGAAGCTATGTATAAATATATAGCGTATGCTATATTATCCACTAGAGCTAACACGCAGGAATATTTAGTTCAAAGATTTAAAAAAGAAAGATTTGCTGAAATAAGAAAAGCAAAACTAAGACTGTCTAATATTAAATTAGAAGAAATTACTCAAATTTTAAGAGGTAAGTCTAAACATATAAAACACTAATTAAATGCCAGAGTTAAAACGTAACTTTACTCAAGGTCGAATGAATAAAGATCTTGACGAAAGACTAGTACCTAATGGTGAATATAGAGATGCTTTAAACATAGAGGTTAACACTTCTGAGGGTTCTAATGCTGGAACTGTACAATCACTAAAAGGTAATACTTTATTAAACACAGATCAAATTGGTAGTACAGATTTAGATTTTTTAACAGCTGACAGCCACTTGTTTTCAAAAGATGCGGTTTGTGTTGGTTCTATAGCTGATAAAGCTAAAAACAAAATATATTATTTTGTTACAGATCCACATAGAAACTATGATGCTAGCTGGGAAACTGGTGATTATGCTTTAAACAATACTTATGTTCACGCCAAACAAGATAGCTCTGGTAACGTAGACGTAAAGCATAAAATATATTCTGATTACATAATAGAATATAACGAAAGTAGTGATAATGCTAAATACGTTTTTGTAGAACACGTAAAAGTTAACACTAAGCTTTCTAATGATCAGCATGCAAAAGGTGATCATTTACATGTAAGTAATTTAGGTTTGCCTGGTGATATAAGGCCTGTGGGTATACAAGTTGGTATGGAAGTTTACATGCAAGGTATAAAAACTTCTGTAATAAAAATAGAAGAAGATACCGACTCTGGTTATAACGGTTGGAGAATATATACCGAGCACGATGCAAGTGACTTGGGATATAGCATTTTAGGAACAGCAAATGCTGGCACAAGCGTACAGTTTAAATTACCTCATGAAAAAAGAGCGTTAGCATTTAATCATTTTGCTTCTAAAAATCCGGGTGAAGTTATTACTGGAATAAATATAATAGATGATCTTTTATTTTGGACTGACAATTTAACAGAACCTAAAAAAATAAATATAAACCGATGTAAGTACGGATCAACATATGGTCCTCATACTGATAATGATGATGATCTTGCAAATGCCGCGGCTCATTACCATAAAAACGGAACTAGAAAATATCCTACGCTTTTAATAGTTAACGGTCAAATACCTGACAACGCAACAAACGCTAGATTAGCGTCCTTAGACGATTACGCGTCTGCAATAAACTATCCTTTCTTTTCTTACAAACATGCTACCGTAATAAAGAACACGCCTACGTCTTCTTTAGATATGATAATGTCTAACACTACAAAAGCTGATATACAGCCAAAAGACGGTAATATTGTAGTAGAACAAGATGTTCAACTTCCTTTTGACGATCCAAATGTTGCTTCTAGTAGTTTCTTTTTTGATGAAGCTGGTGGAAGATTAACAAATGGAGAAACAACACCGTCTTTAACTTTTGCACAGTCTTTAGACTGGGAAGAAGGAGATGTAGTTGAATTTTATCCAGAAGATGATGAGGCTGGTTTTGATGGAAGTTCTTTAGTTACTGCCCTTGTAGATTCTAAAACAGCAGGAAACACATTTACTTTTGAAATACAAGCGATGTCTACTAAAATAATAAAACCTCTTGTTAATTTTAGAGCTAGACTACAACAAAAAGATCCTTTGTTTGAATTTAAATTTCCAAGGTTTGCTTATAGATGGAAATATGAAGACGGTGAGTACTCTGCTTTTTCACCTTTTTCAGAGGTTGCGTTTATTCCAGATAGATTTGATTACCACCCAAGAAAAGGTCATAATTTAGGAATGACAAATAATTTAAGATATTTATTACTTTATGGTTTTAAACCTATAACAACACCTTTAGATGTTGTTGAAATAGATATTTTATATAAAGAATCAAACTCTCCAAATATTTACACTGTAGAAACAATTAAATCACCTAGTTCTAAAACAGTAGGTAATAGATTAAGAACTGTTGATTATAAAGGTGATGAAGGTTGGTTTGGTAAAGTAGTTAAAAGAGAGACGCCTAATACTTTAGTTACTGACTTAACTATGGTTGGAACAACATCTTTTGCTGGAAATGTAATTATTGAAAATGGTGTTTATTATTATAATATAACAAATACTTTTGATAACGTTAATATTAGAGTTGGAGATCAAATTAACTTTACAGCTGGGCAAACAGGTATTTCTGGAACTATTTTAATTGATTCTTTTTTAATTAATGAAACAGACAAAAGCTATTTATCTCTTACTGCTGACGGTACTGCTGTTACAAGTACGGCATCAACTTGGTTATACGATGGTAGTCCTTTTGAAATAAAAAGAACTATAGCTAGAAAGCCGGCGTTTAATGTAGATGATCCTGTAGGTTCTTTAGAAATAAAATCAGATCTAATACACGCCGCCGTACCTTCTAATCAATTATTAAGACCTTATGATAATGTTCCTAGAAAAGCACTAGGCCAAGAAGTAACTGCTAATAGAATTGTTTATGCTAATTATATACATCAGTTTAATATAGTTGGTAAAAACGATAAAAACACTATAAAACAAAAATTTAAAACAGCTATACGTAAAAGAAAAAATATTAGAGATAATATACAATATGATGAAAACACAGCTTTAGTACATCCAACTACAGGTCAAATAATAAAATGGTACAACCCATTAAACGCTTTAAATACAGAAGCTAGGGAGCCAGAAAAATCTTTAAAATCGTTAAGAACTTATCAGGTAGGTATGGCTTACGTAGATGAGTTTGGTAGAACAACACCTGTTCAAACTCATGAATCAGGTGTTATTAAGGTTAAAAAAAGTAAAGCTGATGATTACAATGGTTTAACAGTAAGACTTGAAGAAACAGATGATTGGCCTGTTTGGGCTACTCATTTTAAAATTTATGTAAAAGAAACTTCTAATGAATATTATAATTTAGCACTTGATAGGTTTTACGATGCTAAAGATGGTAATATTTGGCTTAGTTTTCCTTCTTCTGAGAGAAATAAAGTTGATGAAGACACGTATTTAATACTTAAAAAACAACATGATAACGATGAGTTTGTAGTTGAAAAAGCTAGATATAAAATTATAGCAATAGAAAATGAAGCACCTTTATTTGTAAAAACAAAATTTGATACTCTTGGTACAGTAACACCACCTTCTTTCCCAACAGATGGTGAGCCAAAAATAGATCAGTCACACTTTGATTTACCATCTAGTTTATTTAAAGAAGGCTCTTCTTTTGAAGATGTAAATAATGCTACAGATAGATCTGTTAGGATTTCTAACGCTACCAATACTTCGGATTGGTATGATATATCCGCCATATCTGAGTATGGTGGTAATAGACGTGTTGTAGTTAAAAAACCTTTTGGATTAGATATGTCATGGACAACTGATGATGGTACTAATGATGGTACTTTAAAAAGTGGCTTGTCAATAGAAATAGCTAGTAAAAAAGTAAAAAACTTACCAGAGTTTAACGGTAGATTTTTTGTTAAAATACATAAAGACGCTGTTTTTTCAAAAAATATTTTATCTAAAGCAGACCAAAAAGTGTACATAGTAACAAATAGTACAAGTTTAGGTTATCAAAGAAATGTTCCAGATAATGACAATTACTATAAAAACGCTTGGCTGATTGGTAACGACCCAGAGCCAAATGATGTACCAAGTCAAACGTATTTTGTAAGTAAAATAGATCATAGATCCGAGTGGTACCCACCTACAGGAGGTACTAGAGGTCTTAAAAGTTTTACAGATCAAAACTATAGCACTCTAGATATACAAATGCACTGGAGCAAAGCTGGTACAGGTTGGATAAGAGCTAAAAAAGAGAGTAAAAGAGCAGAGTTTGGTATTACTAAATACGGTAATAATTTTACTGGTGGTAATTCTAAAAAACTAGCTATAGCAGAAAAATTTAGAGGACCTGGAACTTTATTTAGGTTTAAAGGTGACACCACTATATACAGGGTTAAAACATCAGGTTATGAGTGGATGGTTGAAAATTACGCTCGTTCTTCTGCTGATTGGTGGGGTAGCGAAGAAGGGTCTAGAGATAGATCAAATCATAGTGTAATGATAAGAATGGAATTTGAACCTAAATTAGGTACCACTGGTGTCGATGCTGTTGGTAGAGCAGGCACAGGTTACAATCCTTTTACTGACAACTGGGAGGGTGTTAACGGAGTAGAAGAAGGTGCATCATCAGGCGTTGCTTGGAGTGATCAGTTTAGACACCACTACGGAAATCCAGGTGATAATGCGGAAGCCTTAAGACATATTGAGTTTTTAGAAGAACTTCCTGTTGACAGTTCTTATACAAGTGATAATCCAGCTATATTTGAAACAGAACCAAAAGAAGATATTGGTTTAGATATTTATCACGAAGCTAGTGATTGTTTAGCAATAGACCAAGAGTTTTCAACTTATAAAAATCGTTTTGAAAGCTCGCATTACTACACTAGTTATAATCCTTTACAATATTACAACTGTTTTTCTTTTGCTAACGGTGTTGAGTCAAATAGAATTAGAGATGACTTTAACGCTGTAACAATAGATAAAGGACCTAAGGTTTCCACTGTATTAGCAGAGCAATATAAAGAAGAGCGTAGAAAGTCAGGATTAATATATTCAGGTATATATAACAGTATTAGCGGTGTTAATAACTTAAATCAATTTATACAGGCAGAAAAAATAACTAAAGATTTAAACCCTACTTACGGTAGTATACAAAAGCTTTGGTCAAAAGACACAAACTTAACAGCTTTATGTGAAGATAGAGTTATAAACATACTTGCTAATAAAGACGCTTTGTTTAATGCTGATGGTAATGCTAACGTAACATCAACAAATAGAGTTTTAGGTAATGCAAAACCTTATGGTGGTGACTATGGAATATCTACAGATCCTAGTTCTTTTGCTTATGATGAATATAGAGCTTACTTTACAGACAAAGCAAGAGGTGCTGTTTTAAGATTATCAGCGCAAGGTCTAGTGCCTATATCTGACATGGGTATGAGAGATTATTTTAAAGATGCTTTTAGAGCAAAAGACATAACTCTTGTAGGTAGTTATGATGATAATAAAGGATTGTACAATTTAACTATAAGATCAAAACACCTAGAAACTTTGTCAACAACTGATGACGAAGACGACACAGGACTTATTGTTATAAACACAGGTCCTATACCTACAGACGGCAATCCTCTTGGAAATTGGTTTAGATATGGTGGTGTAGTAGATCACTGGGCTGAGTGGATTGAAACCAATGGCGCTAGTAGTTCTCAACAACCCGCTAATATTATAGGTAATACTGGCACGACAACAAGAGGTTGGACTGGTATAAGAGCGGGAAGCGAGTCTCTTCCGACTAGTAATCCACACGGTGCATCAGGTGTTTATGGCGCTAATCCAACTTTAGAAAATCCAATAACACTTTGGTTTGACAAAATAACAACTGGGTATAGCTGGTTACCAGCTACAGATAGCACACCTAATTGGAACGCTTTAATAAATGCTCTTAACACGCATGGGCCTAATAATGTTTATTTATATCAAACTTTTTTGTATGCAAATACACCTATTTATAATCCAGCTCTTGGCGCTTCTGGGATTAATGTTATACAAGCTTTTATAAATTGGCCTAACAACTGGGGCCATCAAAACCAACCAGAAACAGTTTACTCTATTGAAAGCATATTTTATGACACGGTAAAAGAAGCTTACGAAGTAAAAGTAAATTGGCTTGTTGGTTACAGTGGTTATCAAGATACACAGATGTTTAAATGGTCTTTGCAAGGGCCTTTTGAAGTCCAAGACGATGATAATATTAATGATTTTGCATCAGATGGTTTAAACGATACTAATACTGGCTTAGTGAATATCACGGCTAGCTATAGTGAAAAAAGCAAAGGTTGGGTAACGTTTCAGTCTTGGTTAAAAGAATCTGGTTTAAGTCTTAATGATAAATATTATACTTTTAGAGGTGGTAATATATATGAACACCATAGCAGCGAAACTAGAAATAATTTCTACGGAATACAACACGTGTCTAAGGTTTGTGTTCTTTTTAACGATATACCAAGTAGTGTAAAGCATTTTAGCTCGTTAAATTACGAAGGAACTCAGTCTAGAGTTTTAGCAAATATAACTGACGATGAATTTTACAATAATGCGCCTGTTGATGGTTGGTATTCTAGCTATATAGAAACAGATTTAGAAACAGGATATATACCTGAGTTCAAAAGAAAAGAAGGTAAATGGTTTAATTTTATAAGAAGTAATAAATCTAACAACATTACTAATTTTGATCCAAAAACATTTTCAACACAAGGTATAGGTAAATTATCTGCTATTAGTAGCGTTGTTTCTTCTACAGATAATACAGCTACAGATACAGCTGTTGTAAGAAATAAAGTAACAATTAAAGATACTGGAGATACAGATTAATTATGGCAAACAATTATACAACATCACAACCAACAACAGTAGAGTTTTCAGGAGATAGTGTAGCAGCCGGCACAATGCCTGGTACTTACGATATTATAATAACTGCTAACCCAGGTTATACAGTTCAAGCTTCTGACTTTACTATAGGTTCTACTTTACCAGTTGAAGTTGCTAGTGTTAACTTTTCTGACACCACAACAGCTTTAGATCCTTCTAATCAGGTTATAGCTAGAGTTAATTTAGTACAAACTTTTACAATGCCATCAACAGCTGTTACTATAGAAGTTGATATAGACGGCACGGCACACTTACCAAAAAGAGCAGCTAATTGGAACATTGTTAACAACATTGTTTCTAACGCTGTAACTGGCTTTACTTTTAATTCTGATCTTGGCACTAGTAGTGTTAGTAATATTACCTCTGGATCTACTCGTACTAGAGCTTGCTCGTATACAAATGGTTTACCTATAAACTCTGTTGTTAAACTAGGCTCCTTTGATTTTGCGGCTAGTGTTAATTACTATATGCCTTCAGAACCTTCTTTTAGAATATCTGGTGATAATGCTGATAGATTTATAATATCTGAAAGACTAGATTTAAGAACAGAAGATACTAGTTCGGTTAGCAACTTAACATTGTTAACTAAAGTCTCTTATGATATATTTTATGACACTGGAAAAGTTTTATTATCTGGTGAGAGGCTTAAACGAAACACTATATATGCTACGATGCCAAACGTGTTAGCGTATCCAACTATGAAAACATGTATCTATAATGTTGTTGTTGAAGGACATAAAAATAATGATATTATACCCGCTGAAAGCAAAGACTACTACGTGTGTGTTTATGGCGTTCCTGGCGCTACCTATGATTTGAAAGTTGAAGACAACAATAATCTTTCTTATGATTTTGAAAATGAAATTTTTACAAGAGAAGCAACAAAACTACAAGGCACTATAGTAGACCCTGGTTTATTAGCTAGATACGATAACAAAAACAAACACAAAGTTTTTATACAAGCCTTTTTTAAAGAAGCTAACTATGATAAAAGTTACAAGGTAACTTTAACACCTACTGGAACAACAACATCTTCTACAAGTAGCTCTAGCCAAAACCCTTATATAATAAACTTGTTTCAACTTGGAGAGGTTGACTATATGTTAAACGTTGCGGCACACACTACTAATGGGGCTGTACCAGCATCAACAACTATATTAAACCCTTTAAATAAAATACCACTTTCTAAACTCCAAAACGTTGTAACAAATTCTTTTCCAACTAATGATTATTATGGAATAACACCTAGAACTGTTAACAATGGGTATTTTACTTATTCTCAAAGATTAGCTTATACGGTTAATGGAACTGTTTCATCACATACACACGCTAGTACTTCCGTTGTTTTAACAGCAACTTCAGCAGCTTTAAAATTACAAACCGGTGATGCTGTTACTGGAACAGGCGTTGATACTGATACAACAATAACTGTTGATGGTAGTGCTACTATTGTTTTAAGCAAAACTTCTACAGAAACTATTTCTGGTACATTAGTATTTACTAGAACAGTTGGAATATCTAGACAACCATCGTTTCAAGACTTTAAACAAAATAGTGTTAATGCTAGATTAAATGACGGTTGTTATACTTATTATTATACAACTTCTCTCGCTAGTAATAGTAATATTGTGCAGCTAAGATCTTCACCGGTAAACTCGTATAAAATAAAAGTTGGTGATTTAATACAAGGTGATAACATAACTGGGTATCCAACTGTTTCTTCTATAAGTAACGCTGGTTTATTGGTGATGTCATCAAACCAAACTTTACCAGCTAATTCTTATTTAAGTTTTTCAGAAGCTGGTAGTTCTATTTATATAACAAAAGTAGAGGTTACTGGAGCTGGAACAGCAACTGTAAATCTTAATGTAGACGGTTATGTAGATCAAGTTGGTAACACTGATGTTACAACAACACTTTCTTTAGATGATTTTGTAACAGCTTATTCTGCACCAACAGCGGCGGCGTTTACTGGTGATGACGCTTTTACTTGTCCACTGGGCGGTAGTATAATTATAGAACCTTTAGATTCTTGTACAACTCACACTGGTACCTTGACTGTAGCAACAATACCTAGTGGTGGTAGAAGTGGTACGGCTATAATAAGTGGTGATGGTAAATCTATAATATATAACGCTCCTTCTACTGGTAGCTCAGATACAGTTTCTTATACTGTTAGCGACGGTATAAACGCTAGTTCGTCTGCTAATATAACAATAACATTAACATAATAAAATATGCCATTAGCTTCATTAACATTTACAATACCTATACAAGTTTCTGTTCAAGCTGGAGACTTAATATTATATTGCCCTACAACTTTGACAGCTGGTTTTAACACAGCATCTACATCAGACGTTGTTGTTTTAGGCACGTGTGACTCTATAGCTACTGATAGATTAAGTATGGTTGTAGAGCACGATGCTAACACTGTTCTACCATCAGCAACAGATTTTATATTATTTAGTAAAAATAAAAAAGCAAACAACAGCGGTTTAAAAGGTTATTATGCAGAAGTATGTTTTAGAAATAATTCTACTGAAGAAGCAGAGCTTTTTGGTATAAGTGCTGACATGTGGGAAAGTAGTAAATAATTAGCAAAAAGTGTGACTATAGTACATATAAGTTAAATTTAATGAAAGATATAGTAAAAAAAGAACAAAAATTACAAGTAAGAAGTAAAATATTAGAAGCAGAAAAAGCACTAATACCTCTTGTAGATGGAAAAAATATCGTAAAAGGTGACACAAAAGTATTTCCACTAGAACATATGTTTGTTGATGGTGTTTATGTTAGGCAAATGTCAATGAAAAAAGACTCAGCGGTAATAGGAAAAATACATAAAAACGAACATGTCTGGTTTTTATTGTCTGGGCATTTATCTGTTGCTTCAGAAACAAACGTTAATGATTACATGGCACCTTGCTATGTAAAAGCTGCAGCGGGTTCAAAAAGAGTTATATATGCTTATGAAGACTCTGTTTGGGTTAATGTTTATCCTAATCCTACTAACACAGAAGATTTAAAGCAGTTAGAAAAAGAAATAATAGTAAAAGATTACGAAGAATTTGAAGAATATATTAATAATAAAAACAATATAATATGAGTTGGGTAATGGTTGGTGTTGCCGTTGTAGGTGGTGCCAGTAAAATGATAGCAGCAAATCAAGAGCGTAAAGCTAGACAAAGAGAGCAAGAGCGTGCAAACCGTGAAATGGCACAGCAAAAAAGAGCCTTACAAGGCTTAGAGCTCTCTAATCCTTATGCCGACATGGAAAACACTATGGAGGATTTAACAATCAACCAACAGCAGGTTGCTTACGAAACACAGCAAACAGCTGTTAATCAAGCTAACACTATGCAAGCTCTACAAGGGGCGGCTGGTGGATCTGGTATAGCTGGTCTAGCTCAACAAATAATGAATCAAGGTCAACAAGCTGCACAAAAGACAGCCGCTGGTATTGCTCAACAAGAAAGAGCAAATCAAATGGCTCAAGCACAACAAGCGGCTCAATTGCAAAATCAAAGAGCACAAGGTGAGCAATACGTTTATAACAAACAACAAGAAAATATTACTGGTCAACTAAGAATGGCTGCTGCTGAAAAAGCTGCTGCAACAGAGGGTTTAATAAAAGCTAATACCGCAATGTGGTCTGGTGCTAATGAATTAGCTGGTGGAGTTGGTGGAGCAATAACTCAAATACAAGCAAACAAAGCAGGTGCTTAATAAATTATAGATATGGCAAAAGAATTTGAAAAACATATGATGTATGACCCTGAAACAGGTAAGGGTTATGAGGCTAACACGCATGAAGATCATGTACGCATGGGTAAAATGGGTTATGTTCACGAAAAACCAAAAGGCCCTTTTAAAGTTAAACAACCTTACAACATAGCTACGGGTGGAACAAGTAAGTCAAACCCTTGGCTTACTTCATTAGAAGCTAAAGCTGGTGAAGGAGAATATTTAGGTGGTTTTCCTGAGTGGTCAAAAGTAAGTGATGCTAAAGACACTTTATCTAAAATAATGGAGCATCAAGAAAAATTTAGGAAAATTAAACAAAAAGGAAAAGAAAACAAAGAAAAAGAAAATCTTGATGATGATAACACTTTAGGTGGAGATACTATAAAAGATGATGGTGATCCTGATGACAACACTTTAGGTGGAGATGTTAGAAAAGATGACGGTGGTAATGTAGTTAATCCTAATGATAAAACTCTAGGTGATATTAGAAAAGATGACGGTGATCCTGATGATAACACTCTAGGTGGTGATATTAGAAAAGATGACAGTGGTGGCGATACACTTACGCCTACTAGTAAAGAAAATACAGGAGATAATCTAGGAAGTCAACAATCTGTAACTGCAAACGATGCAAATCAAAACATAGGAGCAGGACAAAGTTATAACAGAAAACAAAGAAACCAAATAAATAATAGTTATCCTAAAAACAATGTTAATCCAAACGTAGCTGGTATTACATCTGGCAAAAACTCTGGAATATCAAACGCTTTAGGTGGTGGTGAGTTTAGAAAATTTACAAATAAAAGCGTGTTTAATAACGATGGTCAGGTATCTGGTTATGTCAGTAAAGGTAAAGATGCTATAGGAAAATCATGGAATTATAGCTTTGATATAAAAGAAGATGCTAACGGTTTACGCACAATATCTTTTAATAAAAACGTTTTTAAAGGTTCTAATGGAGCAATGAAACAAATTTTTAGAAACGCTGGTGTACCTGTAACAGGTGAGCTTTCTGCTGCTCAATGGAAAAAACTTAGAGGTTATTATACAACAAAACTACAAGAAGTTGAAAGTTCTTTAGCTGAGATACAACAAAAATACAGTGACTATAATGATGTTGATAAAAGTCAAAAAATTTACAGCGATTTTTTAGATAAATATCCTGTTGAAGGTGTGCAACTGTTAAAAATGAAGTCTAGAGGATTTTTTAACGGTGATCTTCAGTCTGATGCCCCTACGCAATATAAAACACCTATACAGTTTAAATCTCCATTTCCAAGGCGTGATTTAAGTATAAAAAGATATAGAGAAAACTGGATGCCTAGCGCGCCTATGAATTACGGAAGTCCACTGCGTCAGCAAGAGCAACTAAACATAAATTCAGAATTTGGTACTATATGGGAAAAAATGAAAGCATATGGCCCAACAATGGATAAAAAAATTGATACTTTTATAAAACATACTAAATACGACCCAACTACAGATAAACCTATAAACTCTTTTCAAAACAAAGAGTGGGTTAATATAATAACTAAGTGGTTACAAGGTAAAAAAGCTGAAATGGTAAAAGCTACAAATGAAAAGAATAATGATGTTATGCAGCAGATAAGCACGTCTGTAAATACTTTAATACAAGATGTAACAACTTATTCTGGTAAATTTTTAGACTGGATGGATAGAAACGCTGGTGATGCTGCTGAGGGTAACGCTGGTGGGTCTGTGGTTTCTCAAGGCTCTAGAAAAGACGAAAAATTTATTGGTAATATTACTTTTATGGGTGATAAAAACACTACTATAGGTATTGCTGAAGACGGTAAAATAGGTATTAAGTCTTTTGGTTTACCAAACGTAAAATATGTTGAAGAGTTAGACTTTGATGTTTTTGCTAAAGATAGTGTTGGTCATGCACAGTTTATAGAAGTTTCTGAAAGTTTACAAAAGCTAGCTGAGTCTGGCAAACCGTTAAATAAAAATACTGTTAAAGGTAACGCTGATCAATTATTAAAAAACGAAGACAGTATTTTGTCATGGGCTTTTGATCCTTTATACGGTCAGTCTTGGCTTCAAGATTATTTAGAAGGTAATCCTAACGCTGATGTAGAAAAGTTTATGCCTGAAAGCAATAACTTTGATCTTGATCTATTGACAGATGAGGTACATGGTTGGTTGGTATCTAAACTAACTGAGTCTTACAATAAAAACGTACCTCAACAAGAAGCACAACCAGGCCAAGGTGCTCAAAAAATAATGGACGAGACTATGTCAAACATAGATAAAGAAAAAGAAAACAAACAAGGTGTTTATGCTGAAAAAACTGAACAACAACAAACACTTCCACAACAAGGACAAGTTATGGCGCAAGCACCTCCGCCGCCACCACC